>OGFD01000746.1_pt1 | contig 20211 bp, 24 predicted proteins | sample 1570851 | NCBI WGS metagenome assembly OGFD01 (sample SAMEA2582077, study PRJEB24529) | metagenome | biome: Human gut stool | place: China | collected 2011
CTCCATTTCTCCGTTTGGAGAAACTCCGATGCACTCAACAGGCTAAAGCCCATAAAAAAAAATATTCATAACAGCGTTATATAACACTGTTATGAATATAAACACATTTCATTTTTTTGTCAAGAGGGATCATAGTTTTTTCTCTGCTAAAGCTGTCAGCTCCTGTAATGTACATTCAGCCAGTTTTGCCTTTACACCGGCGATATTTCCACTGCTCATAGACAGCTTTCTCGCTCCCAGTCCCACCAGCAATTGGGCGGTCTCCGGATTCCCTGCCATTTCTCCGCAGACGGAGATTTCTTTTCCACGTTTGGAAAATTCCTGAAAGACAAACCGCAGCAGCCGAAGCATTGCCGTAGAATCGCTTTTGTAATAAGCGGCCACCTCCGGATTCATCCGATCCGCAGCCGACAAATACTGCGTCAGGTCATTGGATCCTATGCTTGCAAAATCCACCTCTTCCGCCGCCAGATCTGCAATCAAGGCAATCGCGGGAATCTCTATCATAATACCGATTCGGATCTGTTCATCAAACTGCTGCTTTCTCTCCTTCAGCTGCTCTTTTGCCAGATTCAGGTACTCTTTTGCCTTGCGAATATCTTCCAGACTCCCGACCATCGGAAACATGATTTGCAGAGGTCCGTAGACAGAAGCACGCAGTGCCGCACGCAGTTGCGTTAAAAATAACTCTTTTTCCGCAAAACAAAGCCTGATTGCTCTTTTCCCCAAAAAAGGATTGTCCTCTTTTGGCAATTCCATGTAAGGCAATGTCTTATCTCCGCCGATATCCAGTGTCCGCAAAGTAACCGGATGTCCTTTTGCTTTTTGCACAACCTGTCTATAGGCTTCAAATTGTGTTTCTTCCCCCGGAAGTTCCTTCCCCTCCATATAAAGAAATTCTGTACGGAACAAGCCGATGAAATCGTACCGGTCTGTCGGAACATCAAATTCCTGAGAGCCGATATTGATTCCTATCTTTATTTCTGTTCCGTCCTTCATAATCGCAGGTTTGTTCAAAAAATTCTTTTCTGTCTCTTTTTTGCGGAAAAAAGAGACCTGTTTTTCCATGATATCGCGAATACATTCTTCTCCCGGTGTGACAAATATTTCTCCGGTCAAACCATCCATGGCAAGCATAGTATCTGTAGGAATTTTTTCCGTAACATTCGGAACTCCCAGAATTGCAGGAATTCCGTAACTTCTTGCCAGAATTGCGGAATGTGAATTCACTCCGCCAACCTCCGTCAGGATTCCTTTGATATGTTTTCTGTCCATGGTGGCCGTATCACTGGGTAATAGGTCATGGGCTACCAGAATTACATCTTCCGAAAACGAAGACAGCTTAGACGTTTCCTGCCCCGACAGAATCCGGAGCAGCCGGTCTCTGACATCTCTAAGATCCGCCGCGCGCTCGGCAATCAACGGATCCTCCACACCGGCCAACAATTCTGCAAATTCTGTATACACCTTACTGACCGCGCTGTCCGGATTCATGTTTTCCTCACAGATTGTCTCCCGGATCTCATCAAGGATTTCTTCATCCTGAAGTAATTCCCGATGTGCACTGAAGATTTTTGCCTTATCCGGATCCTCTTTACACATACCGTTGTACAATGTCACCAGTTCACTGTCTGCCTTTTCACAGGATTCCCTGAATTCCCGATATTTTTCCTCTTCCTGACCCTTGGGAAAAAATTCCGGAGCCTTTGTCAGTGTACCGGGAATGTAGATATAAGATTTCGCATAAGCAATTCCCTCAGATACCGGATTTCCCTGTAATCTTTCTTCCATACACATTTACCGCCTTTATTCTCCAAATCCGCTTTCCACCAAGGCTGCAAGAGACGCTGCCGCCTGCTCTTCATCTGTGCCTTCCGCAGCAATCTCTATTTTGGTTCCCTGTCCGATTCCTTCCGCCAGAATCCGTACAACGGATTTTGCATTCACCGGTACTCCGTTTTCCCTGCAAATCGTAATCTTGCTTTCATATTTTTTGGCTTCCAGTACAAAATCAGAAGCCGGTCTGGCATGCAGTCCTGTCTTATTCACAATCTCAACCTGTTTTTTTGTCATAATTTATCCTCTTTTTTATTCGTGGAAAGTACGCTGGCTCCGTTCGTCCTGATGCACTCCCGATACCAGGCAAAGGAATCTTTTTTCTTTCGTTCCAAGGTTCCTTTTCCTTCATCGTCTTTGTCCACATAGATAAAGCCATAGCGTTTTTTCATTTCACCGGTGCTTGCACTGATCAAATCGATACATCCCCACGGAGTGTATCCCAGTAACTCCACACCATCATTTACTGCTTCCCACATCTGTCTGATATGTTCGCTTAAATAAGCAATCCGGTAATCATCATGAATCTGTCCGTCTTCTGTCACACGATCCACCGCTCCCAGTCCGTTCTCTACGACCATCAGCGGAATCTGATATCTGCCGTACAGTTCATTCAGGAGGTAACGTAATCCCTTAGGATCAATGATCCATCCCCATTCGCTTGCTTCCAGATAGGGATTCGGCACACCAAGCATCATATTCCCCGCCGTCTGTATCACTTTCGGATCTGCCGTGGCACAACGGGAACTGTAATAACTGAAGCTTAAGAAATCCACTTTTCCATTCTTCAATATTTCATCATCCCCGGCCTCTTTTCGGATCTGTACCCCATTTTCCCTAAAAAAGCGTTCCGCAAAATAAGGATATGCTCCTCTTACGCACACATCTCCGCACAACCAGTTGCTGCGTTCCATCTGTGCCTGTGCTTCCAATACATCTTCCGGACTACAAGTATATGGATATACACCGGCCGCAGACAGCATACATCCCACTTTATTTTCGGGATTGATCTCGTGTGCCATTTTTACTGCCTGTGCACCGGCCAGAAACTGATGATGCAATGCAGTGAATCTGCGACTCTTTTCTGCCGCGGTCTCGGGGGATCCCAGTCGTTTTCTCCCGAACAAGTCTTCTCCGTCCTCGGGTAAAATGCCCCCTGCAAGGAGCGTTCCGAAACGGCTGACCAGTGTATTCATTTCATTAAATGTCAGCCAGTAATGAACCAGATCCTGATACTCTCTGAATACCGTCTCACAATACCGCAGGAAAAATGCAATCGTCTGTCGGTTGGTCCAGCCGCCTTAATGTTCGCACAGATAATAAGGCATTTCATAATGAGACAAGGTAACTAACGGTTCTATTCCGTATTTTTTACAGGTTTCAAATACTTTCCTGTAATACGCAATCCCGGCACGATTGGGCGATATCTCATCACCTTTGGGAAAAATACGGGTCCATGCAATCGAAATCCGGAATACTTTAAATCCCATTTCCGCAAATAGTGCAATGTCCTCCTCATATCTGTGATAGAAATCTATAGCTTCGTGACTTGGATAGTTCTCCTCAGGGCGGATCTGTTCCGTGAATCGCCGCGGGGACGTTTTTGTCCCCGCAGTAATGTGATCCGCTACAGAATCTCCTTTCCCGTCCGCCTGCCAGGCACCTTCTGCCTGATTGGCTGCCACGGCACCGCCCCATAGAAATCCCGGTGGAAATATTTTCTGCTTTTCTTCCATTATTTTTCTTCCTTTGCCTGTGCTTCTTTTGCTACCAGTTCCTTTTCATATACTTTGAAGAACGGCCAATAGCATGCAAACGCTACCGCAAATGCAATCACCGGAATAAAGATATTGGTCCAGGACAAAGTCGTCAGATACTGTGCAAATCCAACCGGAAGGTTCGCCGTAATGGAAATGTAAGCCGGTTTGAAAAATCCTATCATATATCCAAAATAACAGATGATCATGGTAATTACAGGGTTCAGGATAAAGGGAATGCACATGATCGGATTATACATAATAGGATAACCGAAGATCACAGGCTCGTTAATATTAAACATACCGGGCACGATTGCTGCCTTGCTGACTGCTTTCAGCTGTTCGGATTTCGAGAATAATCCCATCACGCAGAGCGCCAGTGTATTGCCGGTTCCGCCACAGCAATTGATAATACCGAATAACGCGATTGGCATAAATACAAGCGCCTGACCGGCCTCATGATTGGCATAGTTGGTTGCATAATACTGCATTAACGGTGCTGCGATTGCCGCATATACCGCCACTGTTCCATGTACACCCATTGTCCATAACAGACTGGCAATGATTACGATAATAATAATTCCGGGAACACTTGTCAGTGCTGCCAGCGGCATTCCCAGCAGACCGGTAATAAGTACCGGAAGCGCTGTCTGTGTCAATGCCACACAGCCATAACCCAATACCGTCCAGATAATCGCATTTACTACCAGAGGGATCAGAGAACGGAAGGTATCCTGCAGAAATTCCGGAACCGCATCCGGCATCTTGATAACCAGATGATGCTTTTCAAAAAAATGTGTCAATTGTACGCTGGTCAGCGCTACAATAATGGCTACAAACATACCCTTCGCATCAAGCGCCATGGTATCCATTCCGGTAAAAGTTCCGCCCGCTTCCCCGGCCAGATCTACTGTTTTGATCGGCGCGGCTGCAATCAAAAAGATCAGAATCGAATTCAGTCCTGACATCAGCGCCTGCATTTTTAAAGACTTTGCATAAGAATAGGCAATGGTAAAAGCTACATACAGCGAAATAAATCCCATAGACACCTTATACGGCACCATAAGTGCACTATAGATTCCGGAACTCTGATCGATAATACCGATCGTCTGTAATATGACTGCCAGTAATTGGAATACCGCTCCCAACAATATTACACCCATTACCATCATCATACCGGAGGAAATCGCCTGTATTCCCTTATTTTCCACTACTTTTTCCCCTGTTTTTTTCACCCATTGCATGGGCTTGCTTTCATAAAAATTTGCCATACCTTTACTCCTTCCCTGTTGAAATACCTTCTTTTTACGTTTTGCAGACTTATTGATACAAGTCTTCCACCTGCTTCATAATATTGGCCACATTACCGATTGCATAATCATATGCCGGAATCACCGCAATAGGTTTTTGCGTATTTTGCTCGATCTCACCCTTTTTATAAGATACCTGCGGTCCCAACAGAATGACATCATAATTTTTGTACACATCTTCATATGCTGACATTCCCACTGCTTCGATCTTCAGAGAAATTCCCTGTTCCTCTGCATATTTTTCCATCTTACGCATCAGAATTCCGGTAGACATCCCACCTGCGCAGATCAATAATACTTTTCGTTCCATACGATTCCTCCTTGCTTTTCCCTACTTTTGATATAAAACGATCATTTCCCGGATCAAATCCAGTGCCAGTGCACTTCCCATCAGATGATCCTGCGCATGACACAATAAAATACTTACCTGCGTCACTTCTCCGGACGCATCCATTTTCAACAGTTCTCTGTGAGATTCATGTGCTGTTTGAAGACTCTCTTCTGCCTCCTTCAGAAGTTTCTCTGCGTCTTCGAAATTTCCTTTTTTCGCCTCCTGCAGTGCAGCGAAGGCATCTGATCTTGCCTGTCCGGAATTGGCTATGATCATCATCGCGATTTCTTCCAGCTTTTCCTGCATATTTTCTTCCATTTTGTAACCTCCTGTTCTTAGAGCTGATATATGATCGTCAGAATATTTGCTATCTCATCATCATTGATAATGACATGAAATGTCTTTTCCAACGGTTTTACTATTTTAAGCAGTTTTTTAAATTCCTTGTCATATTGAAGCAATATTGCTGCTTTTCTGGGATTTGTGGCAACTTCCTGTTTTGCAAGCAGCCTGTCAATACAACAGGAAATATGAATCAGCAAGCCGGCTTCCGCATCCAAAGATAACTCCATAAACGCCGAATTGATTTCTTTCATAATATCCGGCAGTATTTTTCTCAGCTTTTCAATATCGGTGTGTGTCAGCTGTTCTCCCAGATATGCAAACATTGCATCATAATCTATCTTTGCTTTTGCCTCTTTTTCCAGTCGGAGCAATCTTGGAAGACTCTCTTTTCTGGCTCCGAATACTTCACTGATCGGCAGGAAGGGAATTGCAAACATTCCCGGATCATAGGTTCCCACAATGCACTGAACCACTCCCGTGGTCATCAGGTGTTTCAGGTTATCACGCAACAGTTCTTTGTCTGTAACCGACATCGGGATCACCTCTGTATCTTCCAACTGTCCATATTTTTCGATGTAACGTTTCAGTTCCTCTGCCCCGCCTTTCCCGGTGGTACAGAGCGTTACAATGTATTTTCTGTAACAGTCCAGACCATCTATACTCTCCACTGTGCTTTGCAATATCTTGTCGGGATCATTTTCTGTAAGGGTCCGCCTTGCAAGCTCAATTCCAAGTGTAGTTACCGGAACTCTGACCTGCCGGATTGGAATTTCCAGTTCATTTTCTATCTCCAGAAGCATTTCTCCCAAAAAACTACTATCATAGATGACCAGAATTCCCTTGCCCTGCTGCACTTTTTTCAGAAAATTTCTCAGTGTCCCATATACCTCTGCGGAGGCTCTCTCACTGGTAATTTCATAAGAAAAAATATTATCCAGCTTTGTCATGTTACTGACCGTCTGTGCTATGGAGGAAGCTATTCCCACACCGTAGAATGCAAATATCAATACCGGTCTTGCATTTTCCGTCTTTTCCTCATTTTGATAGCACAAAAACATTGTGAGAAGTAAGATTTCTTCCATGGACAATTCCACTGCGTATTCTGCTTTGATCTGTTCTGCAAGTTCTTCGCTTAGCAGATATTCTGCTCTGTGATATACCAGTATTTCTGCAATACTTTCTTTGTCCGGAGCACTTTTTTCTCTTTTTCCCGTAATCACTGCATTGAGATGAAGGCACAGCCCATATAGTACAGACGGAGAGAAATTACGTTTCAGCTGTTCCTTTGCCTTTTGCAAAAATGCTTCCACAATATTGATCAGCTTTTCTTCCACCAGGATTTCCAACTGTTTTTTATCCGTCACATCCTGTATCAGGGCTTTCCGATATTTATCAAAAGTCCTTTCTACCTCCATGCTCAGCAAAAGGTTGATCTCTTCCTCCTCTATTCCTGTCTCCTTTAATGCTGCTGCCTTCCGGCTGATTCTGTCATATAGTGTTCCGTCTTCCGGCCTGCTGACCCGGATTTCTTTTCCGCTGAACGTGAATCTCTGTTCAAAATCGATCAACTCCTCTGCTTCTCTCCGGTACTTTAACATGCCTTTGCGCACATTATTGGAAAAATCGCTGATAAATAATGAAATATCTCCTGTTTTTCCATATTCTCTCACATAGGCATTGGCGCAGCCGATCTTGATATCTCCTTTGAGCTGATAATAATTCGCTTCACACTCATAGAAAAGCAGACATGTCATCAGATCTCCTCTGACGATCAGCGGTCTCTGTATCCGCACAGCCTCTTTGGAAAAAAGGTGTTTTATCATTTCCATCCGTTCCCTCAGCGGCCGCTCCGATAATGTCGGCAGCTGTAACTGTACTGAAAATTCTGCCAGGAACTCATCCGACAGCTGTTCTTTGTCCGTGCAGCTTACCGCCACCGCATATTTTCGGGATGGTGACTGCAGATACTCCAGCACCCTTTTTCTGGCTCTCGGACTTAAAAACTGAATATTATCGAAAAATACAAAGCCCTGCTCCGACTGTTTCCAGCTGTCATCCGACTCAGCACTGACTTCTCCGCCTGCTGCATAATCGTGGCAATCGATGTGAAGAAACGGAGCATTTTCCGGCAGAATTTTCTGTTCCACCGCAAAACGGTACATTCTTTGTGCCAAGCGGCTCTTACCGGTTCCACGGGCTCCCACCAATAACGTATTGAGACTTCGTTGTGGATAGAGTACTGCTGCCTTTGCCAACTGAATGATCTGCCTCAGACTTCCGTCCGCTCCGATCAAATCAGAAAAGCATTCTTCCAATGTGCTTTCTTCTCTTCCAACCTTATAGAGAACCGGTCTGCCGTTACATTTTTGTATCCTGCCTTCCTGTACCAGAAGATTCAGTATGCTGCTTACATTCGTTCGCTGCAGTTCCATGGCATCCGCTATGTATGCAGTGGATATTCCTCTGTCTGCCTTTTCATCTGCATGGAGTCTGATAAAGTCATATACCTTTTCTTTGTTTGATTTCATAGGGTGCATCTCCTTTTCAACGCTTGCATCTATGTGTATATCCAAAGAAAATTATACACTCTATACAATATGCAATCTATCATTTTCCGAACATTTCGTCAAAAGAAGTTGTGTATCTGTTTTTGTCATAAAAAATATATTTATTCATTGATTTTCATGATTTTTATTATGTTTTTTTGGTACTTTTTTACAGAACCATAAAAAGAATCCGGATGAAGGATCACTCGGATTCTTTTTAGTGTATATGATTTTATTTTGTTTTTCAGAAGTGTATAAGTTTTTTGTTATGGTGTCGTGAATTCTACCGGCTGCGCATCTTTTCTGTATTCCTCCCATGCCTGCAGATACTCCTCCTCAGTACTCTCCACACGCTGTCCCAGGCTGTCCAGACGATAATAGGTTGCATTGCCGTTCTCGTCAAAGCTTTCTGTATTGGAACCGGTCAGTACCAGCTGTCCGGTCGCAGTATCAAGATTGTACACTTCGATGCTGTGCCCGGAGGTCACGTAGAACCCAGACATTCCGACGCAGATCGGATATGCGGTTCCCTCACTTAGGAGCTTGCCGATCTGCACCGGTGTTGCATCCTCTCCGATACCGTAGACATCACAGTACATGGCATAGGTATGCTCTCCGTCCTGATAAATTCCGTCCGATAATAACAACAGAGTCGTATCACCGACTTTTACCTGCGCATACGCTGCATTTCCCTTTCCTGTTACAAAACCGGCGGTTGCACCGTCCTGCATATTCATCCATGTAGTAGTATTACCATTCTGCATTGGGATCCAGCCGGCAGGATTCTCCGATGCCTGTTTCTCCTGCTCTGCAGCGCTTGCTTCCTTCACCGCCTCTGCCTGTTCTCTCTGTTTATCCAGCGCCTCCTGCAATGCGGCGTCCGTCTCCTGTTGCGCATTGACTTCGTCTGCGCTTGCGACATTCCCGGCATCCACACCGTTTTCGCTCTTTCCGGCCTCATTCGTCAGCAGGATTGTGGTTGTCGTCCCCTGCTTTGGATTCGTCAGAAAACATACCGCTACGATCACACAGACCGCCACAGCGGCAAGCACCACCCAAAAGGTCGGCTTCTTATAATTCAATATCTCTTCACTCTCTTTTTCACCCCTACTTCCCCAAAGGCCAACGGGCATACCGTCACCAGCCGCCTTTGCATACTGCTGGAAAGCAGTGCATAGGAATAGTCCTTTCGCTCCTGAGCATTCAGCTTCTTCACCGCGCTCTCATCGCATGCCAGTTCCAGATCGTTGCAGAACAGGAGGTACGCCACCCAGACAAAAGGATGGAACCAGTGAATCGCTAAGATCAGAAATCCGAGCGGCTTCCACCACTGGTCGCCCCGTTTCAGATGCGCCTGCTCATGAGCGATGACGTAAGGGTACTGCGCTTCGTCCATACTCGAGGACAGATAGATCTTCGGCTTATGCAATCCCAGGATAAAGGGGGATTTTACCTCATCACAGATCCACAGGTTCTCCCGCAGCCACATAGCTTCCGCTACCTGCCTCCGCACCCTGACGTAACTGTATACCGCATAACCTGTAAAAAGGATCACACCTGTCAGCCAGAGAATCGAGAATGCAGATAATAGCCGTTCCGGTATCCTCCACACTCCTGTCCCAAATGCTCTGATGCCGCTTCCGGTAATTCCGAACACTCCGCCCATGCCGGATCCGGCTGCGCCCATGCTACCGTCTAAAGCTGCCTGGGAAATATTGTTGGAAAAATTAGTTCCGGTTTGCAGCGTATCAGCCCGGAACGCATTTCCTGCCGGATTGCCTATCATATTTCCGTACAAATAGCCCGACAATATCGGCAGCTTCGGCATCAGACTGAACCGGCTCTCCGGCACAAAAGGGCACACCAGCCGCAGTCCCACAAGTCCCCACAGCACAAGATTTACCCATTTCGGCGCCCGTTTCAGCAAGAGTCTGAGCACCATTACGACAGGGATCATCCATGCCGCGGCAATACTCATCTGTAATACACCCGAAAATATGCGGCTCATTCTTTTCCCCCTTCTGCCTCATCGATCATCCTACGGATCTTCGCAGCTTCTTCTGCGGTCAGCGCACGATCTTTCGTAAATGCGGCAAGGAACGCAGGCAATGACCCCTCAAAGGTGTCTTCCACAAACTGTCTGCTCTGCATCGCATAGAACTCATCCCTGGAGATCAGGGAAGTCACCGTTCCGTTGTCATTGCGAAACAGCCCCTTATCGCACAGTCTGCGCAGCACATTATGCGCCGTGGTGCGCTTCCAGTGAAATGCTTCCTCCGTCAGCTTCACCAGCTCCGAAGAAGACACCGGTTCGTGCTCCCAGATGATATCCGCATACCGCGCCTCGACCACACCTAACTGAATCTCTGCCATGTTGTTTCCTCCTATTACTGTTTTCCTGATTACATAGATTTCTTTTGATCTTCTTATTTTACTTTTGCAAAAGTAGAGAGACCACATGTTGTGGTCTAATTATAGACTACAGCATGTAGTCTCCATTGTCAAGCATATCTTCTATCAAAAATTACCGCTGGATATCATATGTTTCCGGCCAGCCTGCCCGTTCTCCCCTCTCGATCTCCCTCTGGATCCGCTCGTAGATATACAGATTTTTGTGTTCCAGATCGATCAGCTGCAACAGTTCCTCATCCGTCAGCGACCGTTCCGGGTAGTAAAACTGTGCGTCTGCAATACAGTAAACAAGTTCCTGTCCGTCATATTCTTCCGGGAATGTGATCACTGCAATGGTTGTTTCTGTATAGGCATTTTCCTGTTCGTACTTTTCCGTCCACTCTTCATAACGGGTCTGTTCCTCCGGTGTCAGGTCACGGCTGTCCGCTCCCCAGACATCCACAGGCGCGGAAGAAAGCATTGCATACAGTTCATCGATTTCCGCATCTGACATCTGTTCATAACGATCAAAATAGGACACCTCGGAATATTTCTGCTGCCATATTTTCTCCTGTATGCTGTAATCCAGCTTATGCACATATTCGATGACTTCCAGCCATTCCTCTTCGGTAACAGTGGTACTCGGCAGATAGATGAGACAGCCGTATTCTTCCCCGGGGGTGCTCCGAACGGCTACACCTGTGCCGGAATAGTTCTCTTCTTCGGCTAATTCATGAAGCTGTCCCACGGGATATTTGCCATCCTCTTCATACTCCCGGGTCAGCTGCTCATATACACTCTGTTCTCTTGCCGTCAGTTCTCTGTTAAATTCCGCCTGAACACTGCCTTGTCCTGCCACCATCTCCAAGTGTCCCAATTCTTCCGTCCCGATGTCAGTCATGCGCTCTGCCAGATAGCGGCGGTATCCCATGATTCCGGCGGCGGTGGCGGATACTGCTGTGACAGAAAGTATCACCACAGCTAACAGGATGCCTGCTGCCCGGGGGAATCTCTTGCCCGTCAACTGTTTTTCCTGCGACGCCTGTTGTCTGATCTGTGCATAGGCTGCATCTGCCCGCTCCAACACGATCTGTGGAAGTTGTATTTCTATTTCCTTTATTCGTCTCATTTTCTTCCGCCTCCTTCCTCTGTCTCCGCATAATACTTTGCCAACTGCTCCCGTCCTCTGGCAAGCCTTGTGCGTACCGTACTGTCCGGCAGCTGCAACAGCTTTCCAATCTCTGCTGTCCGCAGTCCGTCCGCATAGAACAGCACCACGATCAGACGATATTTTTCATCCAGTCCCCGCAGGGCTTCCTTCCATTCCAGATTGGCCTCCGCCTCTACTGTACTCCCCGTTTCCTGCTCCGGCAATTCCTCCACGCAGACCATCCGCCTCCCCAGGCGCAGGATATCCTTGCATTTATTAATCAGAATACGGATCATCCAGGTCTTGAAATACCGATTTTTCTGCAACGTGTCTATTTTCTCCCAACAGGTGAGAATCGTCTCCTGCATGGCGTCCGCAATATCCGCATCCTGCGACAGGATTGCACTGGCCGTACGGTACATATCCCGTTCATGAAGCTGCATCAGCTCCGTGAAAGCATCCGGATTCCGCTTCTTCGACCTGCGCACCAGTTGTTCTACCTCTCCCATATGCCTCGTCCTTTCTTCCTCATAAGTATACGTCTTATGACTATTAGACGGAAGAGCACATGGAAATGTCCCGGGGATAAATACCAAAATCAAATTCCTACTTTAGAAAAAACTTTTCAGCCTGTTACGAGTCAAAGCTCTTTTTTTGCTACATATAGTCCGTATAATTTTCTTTTTATTCCTCTGACTACTAAATATGGTATTGTGCACTTTTTTGTTGTGGAATTATATACGAAATATTAGAATTGAAACGCCTTCACACGCATGATACACTTCTTGAGAAGCAACCGTGTTACAAGGTGGTAGCCTCCCGGCTTATAGCTTTTAATGAGAAGGGAGGTGGTGCTAATGGATATGTATGAAGTATTAAACCTGTTGTTTTTAGGTGGTACATTTCTCATTGCGCTGCTTGCCTACATAGACAGTAGGATAAACAAGCGAAAATAAATAAACCTACCTTGTCACTTGGCCAGTACAGGTAGGTTTACTAAACAATTACCGGGAGGCTAACCACTTGTGGGCGGTTGCTTCTCTTTATGTCTTGATTATAATATCTTTCTTTCTTTCTTTCAAGCCTTAGTTTTAAAAATTATTTTCTCACCACTTACGGTCTCTGTCCCATAGCGCCTTCCAGTGTCAGGGTCTCACCGCTCATATACTTGAAGTCGGGAGAAGCCAGCTGTACGCAGACGCGGCCGATCTCCTTTTCCACATCACCGTAATGTCCCATGGGAGGCATCTTGACATTTGCCTTGAAAGCATCGGGATAAGCCTGTTCGAATTTCTCCAGCTGCGCAGTCCATGCCAGAGGACATACGACGTTGACATTGATACCGTCGGGTCCCCACTCGGTAGCTGCGACTCTGGTCAGTCCGCGGATACCTTCCTTGGCTGCCGCATAAGCGCACTGTCCGAAATTGCCGAAGAGACCGGCGCCAGAAGCAAAGTTAATAACGGAACCCTTGGTCTCCTTCAGATAAGGATAGCAGGCCTTCATATAGTAGAATGCTGCATACAGACCGGAATATACCGCCAGGTCAAACTGCTCGGTGGTATGATCTGCGATGGTTACGCCGGAAGCGGAAGCCTGGGCATTGTTGATCAGCACATCGATTCTTCCGAAAGTGTCAATCGCCTGCTTCACCACATTCTGCACGATGGCTTCGTTGTCTGAGCCGGCGCTGACATCTGCCTGTACGGGAAGTACCTTGATACCGTACTTTTTCTCAAGCTCTTCCTTCGCATCCGTCAGCTTCTGTACATTGCGTCCGGTCAGCACCAGATTGGCACCCTCTTTTGCATAAGCGGTGGCGATTCCATAACCGATGGATCCGCACTCTCCGTTACTCAATACCGCTCTTCCTCCGCCTGTGATGATTGCTGTCTTTCCTGTTAAAAATCCCATAAATAACCTCCCTTTCCAATCTGACGATCTGCTATTCTAAAATATACCATGCCTTCCGGAACATATGTCATTGATTTCTATTTATGATACAAGTCCATGTAAGCACTTACATTTATTATAGCACACTTGTCAGACTTTTCCACAACTTTTTTCACATATTCAGTATTTATTCCCACTACTTGAGAAAAATACTCACCAATATCCCCACGATTCCGCCAATAATCAGCGTAGCCGGCACACCGTAAGCATCTTTTTTTGCCAGCCGCTCCCACTCGATACGTGTGGGGGTCATCTTCGTATGGCACATGCTCTGATAGCAGAGGTAAATATGTTTCCAACGGCACAGGTAGCCCACCAGATTATAGATGCCATCCAGCAATATACCCAGTGCCAGAACGCACAGCATGGTATTTCTATCCCGGAACAGTTCCGCCAGCAGTCCAGCCAGCAGAATCAATACCGGATAGACATAACGATCCAGATATGCCAGGACACACATCATTGTGACTGAACTGTGCTTTGGCTTCTTGTCAACGATCACTTCCGTACACCCCCAGCCGTTCTGCCTCCTGCAAAAACCGGATCTCGATCTCTCCCGGCGTATGCTCCGCCAGATCCGGTACGGAAAAAAGTTTCGGCACTTCTCTGTTCTCTTCGCCATGAAGCAATGTCTTCAGTTCCAGTTCCAGAATCTCATCGTCGATCTGTTTCCAGCGGCGGTTCTCCTCTTCCGTCAGATCGTCCAGATTGAAATGTGTGAGAATTGTTCCCATGATCTTACTTTCAATCTCCAGATAATTGGTCAGATAGATTTTCACCGGACGGATGATATCCGATATATATCCCTCGCTGGCATCATGGAGCAGGCAGGCGAGCTGCTGCCTCTCCGACCACCCTCTGGCTTGCGCTTCCGCAGCACAGTTGAGCGAATGCTGTCCCACCGAATAAAAATAGGTCAGCTGTCCACCGCCCCGACACAGTAAGCTCAGCGCATGAGCGATATCCTCAATATATACATCCCCCGGTGTCATCTGCATGGGATCAAACTTTCTGCCAGAATATGTAGTCATGGTGTTCATAAGTGTCGCTCCTTATTTCTCCGCGCGGATCAGGTTCTTATAGAATCTGACAGCTCCGGGCAGACAATTATACTCAATATTTTCGTTCAATCCATGCATTCCCTTCATCTGCTCCGGTCCATAGATCACCGGTGCAAAACGGATACAGCTCTTACAGATAGGCTGATAGAACTGTGCATCTGTCGCGCCTGTCATAACATAAGGGCTGGAAGGCAGTCCCGGGAAAGTATCTGCGATGGTCTGCTCCACCAGATGAAATGCTTCTCCGTGAATATCCACAGGCGGCGTATAATCATTGGCATGCAGCACTTCGGTCTCCAGACCGTATTTGTCTGCCACTTTTTTGATGATCTCCAGGCTCTCTTTCTCTCCCTGATGGGGAATAAAACGCATGTTGGCACCCACATAAGCCTCCTGGGGCAGCACATTATAGGCATCGGATCCCTTCTGTACCGTAAACGCTATCGTGGTCTTTAACATCGCTCCTGCCTGTGCACTGAGCGATGGCATCACCGCTTTTAATAAGGGGCCAAACAGCCACAGATTTCCAAATACCAGTTTTATTCCAAACCCGGCATAAGGCGCCAGTGCTGTGAACATGGCGGATACCTCCGGCAGCATCTTTTTCCGGAACGGTGAATGCGTCTCCACTTCATTGACGAATGCCGACAATCTGGCGATAGGGGTTTCCTTTACCGGTGTGCTGGCATGGCCGCCGTTGCTCCTTGCGGTAAATTTCACATCCGCCTTGCCTTTTTCAAATACTCCCACCATGGCAAAATTACCGTGGATTCCACCGATGGGCTCCGTGATGATACCACCGCCCTCATCACATACCAGGAACAGTTCAATCCCCCTGCGCTGCAGCTCCGCTACGATCTTCGGTGCACCGTCCCCACCCCACTCTTCCGTACAGGAACTTGCCAGATAGACATCAGTGGGTGGTATGAAGCCCTCTGCCAACAATTCTTCCACTGCCTGGAAAAATGCCATCACAGAGCATTTGGTATCAGACGCGCCTCGCCCCCATACCTTTCCTTCCGCAATATCTCCGGAAAAAGGTGCATGGATCCACTCACCCTCCGCCGGCACTACGTCCTGATGGCTCATGAGCAGGATCGGCTTCTCAGAGCTTTTTCCCTTCCAGTAAAATAACAGGTTGCCGTCAATCTCTGTCTTTTCCAGTTTCTCATGTACCAAAGGAAACAATTCCTCCAACACTTTGTGGAACCCCAGGAACTTCTCCACCTCTGCCACATTGGCATGGGAGGTGGTATCATACTGGATCATTTTGGAAAGTTTCTGTGCCAGTGCCAGGGATTCCTCCTCCGGTTCCTCTGCCACATAGGAAGAAGTCTTCCCAGGCATCAGTAAGGTACGGATCACCGCGATCAGTAACAACAATATAATTGCGATGATCACTGCCAGTAAAATGAAACCTATATATTTCATATTTCCTCTTTTCCGGGCGCTTCCTTCTATTACTCACATAACCTGACAGGTTTGGCCCTTTTTCCATTCATCTGTTTTCTGTTCGTATAGCCTTCTGACTATTCATCCCCGGTATTTGCCCTGTCGGGATCAGCTTTTGTCTGTTCCGGGCTCTGCATATTCTTTTTCCGGAACATCAGATATGCCACACCGATGGCAATGGCACCGGACGGAACGATCATAAAGCTGGTGGAGCCGATCAGTGACGGCACCAGAATAAACAACAGACTCATAAGGATCAGCGGCAATGCAGCGATCTTCATATTTTTGCGGTAATATTTATAAGCCATGGCTCCGAACAGCGCCGGAACCACATTTTCAAAGGCCGGCTGCAACACCTCACTCTGCAAAACGGGCTGCAGGGGTACCATCAGCAATACTCCCAGTGCCAGTACCAGGATCGTCACCAGAGAAGAGGTAGCAATAGAGATTGTGGAAATGATCTCATTCTCCGGGGTTCCTGTCTTGGCTCCCACCATATCTCTGGCATTGACGGCACAGGGAATCTTCATATTGATCAGATTACCGGTGATAAAGGCCAGATATCCACCACCGGCTCCCAGCATCGGTGTGTAGATCAAAAACTCCGCGATGCTGCTGACCAGCCATACGATTCCCACAGAGAGAAACCCCTTGCCGACAGCCCCCAGATCCGGATACGCACCTAAAAGCTTACCGATGAGAAACGGTGCTCCCACCAACATCACCAGCGTAATGATACTCACAGTCCGTCCGATGATATGTGTTTTCTTCGTATAGGCCTGCCAGGTATCCGAAGTCTGCCCGGTCTGCTCCTTTGTTGCTTCTACATTATTCAGTTCCTTATTATCTATTGTCATGCTATCCGTTTTCATATTAAGCTCCATTCCGCAGACGATTCCTTCCGTTGGAGGAATTGCGAATCAAATTTTAAGGTTGTCACGTCAGCCTTTACAGCAATCCCACCAGTACGGCTGCTGTCATGCCGATGATCATGCTTCCGGCAATGGAAAAGCTGTCCACCCAGGCTTTTCCTTTTTTCTCAATGAGGTATACAAATCCTGCCATCACCAGTGCCGATACCGCCATTACCACTAACGGAATGTAATCTCCGTGAAACGTAAACAATCCGTTCTCCGATACAAAACCGCCGAGATATCTTCCGATGTAGGTGCTGACCAGTCCGATGAACATGGCAGTCATTGCCATATCTCCGAAGCCCGGCTTGCCGGATTTTTTATTCGAGGTCAGCTTCTGTGTATATTTTTTATTCAGGAAAATGGACAATGTCATTCCCCAAATAATGCAGATGCTCATGAGCAGTGCGATCGTGGAAAATGCCTGCGGTGTCATTTCCGTAGCAGACAATGTGCTCATGCCCACCTGCTCTGCCGCTGCCTGCGCCACCTGGGTCTCATAATGCAGGGCACCGATCACGGACAATCGAAGCCACGGCCAGGGCGTTCCCAGACTTCCCGACAGGGCGATGACACCTAACAGAATCCCCACACTGGGCAACAGGGAAAAGGTCGCACTGGAGATAATCGTACGCTTCATTTTCGTGGTATCCATACCGAGTGCCTGCCCGGCGCGGTAAGCCCTCACCAGAAAAATCACACAGACCACCGCCACAAAAGCAATAATCCCTCCACAGATCAGGTACATCGGTACACTGTTTAACTGGCTTAAGATTGACATTTCTCTTCCTCCTTCAGAATCTCTCTGATTTTATCTTCCTGTAAATGCTCTCCGATGACGATAAGCACCTCCTGCCCCAATGCGACAGCTTGCATCGTATGACTGTCCGGTGTAGCATTCAATTCCATCCATTGTCCTGCTCCGTTTTTCACAAAGCCCTTGATACGGAATACTTCTCCGCAGGACTTTTCGGCAAACAGTCTGGGCACCGCCCGTTCCAGAGCCTCCGCTGTAATCTTCTCTTCCATGAAAAATAAAGAGTCGAAGCTCTGCTCATTCTCTAAATCCATCTTGCGGTAACTTTCCACACGATAACCGCATTGGGATACTTCCTCTAAATCTTCTTTTGTCAGGTCCGTGAGATTTTTCTGTAAGATATCCTTCTTGGGGTCGATTCTCCGGTCACAGCGAATCTGCTCCAGTGCCCGGTTGAGATGTGCCACCGTGTCCTCACACTGTTCCCTGGTGGCTGCATCCGCATGGCTCAGGATCACTTTTCCGGCATTGGCAGCCTCCGATGCCAGCAGATAGTCCGCCTGCTGTGAGAGCTTTTTCTCCAGTCTTGCATCCAGTATGGCGATGACATTGCCGATCTCGTACCATTGGTCCAGCGGCTCCTCCCGAAGTACATCAAAAAACTCATCTACATCATAGATTCCCGACGGTTCCACCAGCACCCTGTCATAACCACACATTCGCATGGAGATCAGCTTCGTACGGAAACGCCTCCTGTGGCTCTCCGCATCGCATCCTCCGGCGATCATCTCCAGTTCGCACTGATCTCCCCTGAGTTCGTGGAGCATCAGCATATCCACGTTGATGGCACCGAAATCATTTTCCAGAATACCGATATGCAGTCCCTGATCCATCAGATATTCCGCATATTTTTTCAGAAAAGTAGTCTTTCCGGATCCCAGGAAGCCTGTGATCAGATCGATCGTTACCATATATCATCTTTCCTCTCTGTTTCATTGATTTGCATAGTGATCACTTCTATAATTCTTTCTCATAACACCAGTAGGAATGCCCGAAAAGTTCACATTCCCCTGCCGTGGTAAAATGCAATTTTTCATAAGAACGCAGGGCTTTCACGTTGTCCTTTGCCACTAATATGTGTGCCGCCTTATAACCCTGTGATTTCAATTCCGCCATAGCTTCCTGCAACAGGATCCTGGCAATGCCACGATTCTGATATTCTACCGCCACTCCCAGTCTGGACAGCTCTGCCACCGGGGTAAGATCCTCTGACCAACAGGACAGTGCCTCCACTTCCGAGTCATCATCCATAGAGATCACACCCATTAATCGTCCTCTCGTAACCGGCAGAGTTCCCACTGTCTGCCCTTCCGACAGCCTCGCACCCTGTTCTCCCTCGTCAGCTTCCGGTATTCTCTCATACAGACAAAACAATGCATTTCTCGACAGGTCAAATTCCACTTCCCGTTCTGTGGGATAATTTTCTGTCCAGACACAATATTCGGTTCCGATCAGTGACTGGTATAATTGCAGAATTTCTTCCGCTTCTTCTCGTTTTGCCTTGCGAAATTCCATGTTATCATTCATGCTGTCCTATCCTCCGTTTACACCTTCAGTGTCTTCAAATATTCCTTCTGCTCCGGTGTGATCCGGTAACTTTCCCGTGCTTTTTGTATGGTCTTATTATGCGTCCATGGATTCAGGCGCTTCTCTTCGATATAGCTGACGGCAGCATCCCACTGTTTTGCCAGTGCCGTGGCATAGAACCAGGCAATCATCATGTTCACATAATATTCTTCGGAATGCACCTCTGCCGGGATCTCCAGATATTCCACCCGGAAATCCTCATCCAAGAAATGCGTCATCAGCATTTCCATTCCAAAACGGCAGGTGTAGGGGTGGTCCGAAGCTGTCCATTCTTTTATTTTTTTGATTAATCTGTCTCTGTTTTTCTTAAACACCTTCGGAGAAAAAATATCACACACTGCCCAGTTATCCACATGGGGCAGGAAACGTTCCACCTCTTTTACACAGGTGTCGTAATCTTTTATCTCCGCCACCAGCAAGGCATGCAGAATATTCTCATCGTAATAAGTATGCGGCAGTTGCATCAAAAACGCTGCACTCTCCGGATCCTTGGCATATTCTTTTGCTAGCTTCCGTATAGCCGGCGTGCGGACGCCAATAATCGTCTCCGCCGGGATCGTCGGGATCAGCTTGCTCTGAAAATCACGGTAACCTTTATCTTGCACTTGAAACAATAATCCCTGTGCTTTCATACAATTCTCTCCCCTATTCCTGCTTTTCTGTTTATTGTAACACAAGCTATATGTATATGCAAAACAGTCATGCATGTAACTGGAAAGTTACGCGAGCAATGAGCCGCGCATAGGCATAGTGAAGACAGC
>OGFD01000752.1_pt1 | contig 20148 bp, 9 predicted proteins | sample 1570851 | NCBI WGS metagenome assembly OGFD01 (sample SAMEA2582077, study PRJEB24529) | metagenome | biome: Human gut stool | place: China | collected 2011
AAACCTAATGTTTTGATAATCTATACGGATGACATGGGAGCAGGTGATGTTTCTTTTCTTAATAATGGATGGGTAAAAACACCGAATATTGACAAACTGGCTTCTGGGGGCTTAATTGTAACCAACTACTATTCTTCCTCACCGGTGAGTTCGCCTTCTCGTGTTGGGTTGACAACAGGACGGTTTCCTACTGAAATGGGGATAAATTGTTATCTGCAAACGCGCAAAGGTAATACAGCCTGTGAACAATTTGATTATTTGGACGCTTCGGTTCCTACGATGGCTAAAGTAATGAAAAGTGCGGGCTACACGACTGGACATTTTGGTAAATGGCATATGGGGGGAGGGCGTGATGTAATAGATGCCCCGCAGATAACCGAATATGGCTTTGATGAATATATTTCTACTTGGGAGAGTCCCAACCCAGATCCTGTTATTACGGATTCGGCGTGGATATGGAGTCGGACTGATCAAGTGAAGCGTTGGGATAGAACAGCCTATTTTGTAGATAAAACACTTGATTTTCTGAAAAGGCATAAAGGAGAACCGTGTTTTGTAAATTTATGGCCTGATGATATGCATACTCCTTGGGTACCAAGTCAGAAAACAATGGACTCGGAAAGGACATCTTGGACTACACCTCCTAATTTTAAAGAAGTATTGACTGAATATGATAAACAGATCGGGCGTTTGATGGAAGGGCTGACTAAACTGGGGTTGGAGAAAAATACAATTGTTATTTTTACCAGTGATAATGGTCCTGCTCCTAGCTTTCAGCAAATGCGTACTAATTCATTGCTTGGCGTGAAGTGTAGCCTTTATGAAGGTGGAATTCGAATGCCGTTTGCTATCCATTGGCCGGAAAAAATCAAGGCTGGTGGAATAAATGATTCTAGTATTGTTTGTGCAGTTGACCTTTTACCCTCTTTATGTGCGTTGACAGGTGCTAAATTACCATTAGATATGGAGCTGAGTGGAGAAGATATGAGTAGAGCCTTATTGGGTGAACCTCAAATACGTAAAAAAGATTTAATGTGGGACTTTGGTAGAAATAAAGCCTTCAATTATCCGCGTGGTAAAAATGCCAAACAGAAAAGTCCGCATTTGGCAATCAGGCGCGGTAGTATGAAACTTTTGGTGGATTCATGGGATGAGAATTTTGAGTTATATGATCTTGTAGCTGATCCGAAGGAAACTACAAATATTGCCGAACAGAACCCTGATCTTGTAAAGGAATTGCATATAGAACTGATGGAGTGGTGGGCAAAAAGAAAAATACCTGCTAAATGAAAAACTGTAGATTTATTTGAAGACTTGTATTTTTATTATGTATGTTTTCGGGTATATCTATAAGAAAATGTAAACGGAATAATTCTGATGTTTATATAACACAAACAAAAGGGATGACCGACAGCGACCATCCCTTTCGTTTGTATATGTATTTAATAGGATCATTTTACTTCCCAAGTGTCGTTAGTCATAAGCAATTCATTGAAATTGTGATATTTCTTTTTGCCTTTCACTTCTTCGATTTGCTCCATAACTGCATCGTTGTATGTAGGAGCTTCCACATCACGAATTACTCCTAAAGCTATTGGGAACTCCGGACCTTCCATTAACGCCAGTTTTAATTGAAGGGTATTGTCCATACAATGAGCATCGTGTATCAGAATGTCTTTTTCCGTAATCCCGTTTTCACCCAACTTCACTACTTTCAGTCCGAATCCTTGTTGCATCAATCCGTATTCTTTGTTCTCGCCGAATAACATTGGTTTTCCGTGTTCCAGATAGATGGCGTTTTTGGCGCGTCCTTCTTTGGTCGCGACACTTTCATGGGTACCGTCATTGAAGATAACGCAATTTTGCAGTACTTCTACTACAGATGCACCTTTGTGATTAGCGGCAGCTTTCAAAACTTCCACAGAGGCAGCACCGTCAACGGCTACACAGCGTGCAAAGAAGCGGCCGCGTGCACCGAAGCAGAGTTCGGCCGGATGGAAAGGATCTTCAACCGTTCCATAAGGAGAGGACTTGCTGACAAAACCACGTTCTGATGTGGGCGAATACTGTCCTTTAGTTAATCCGTAGATACGATTGTTTAACAAGATCATATTAAGATCGACGTTACGACGGATGGCGTGAATGAAATGGTTGCCACCGATAGCCAAACCATCGCCATCTCCGGATACTTGCCAAACGGTAAGATCGGGATTGGCCACTTTGGCACCTGTAGCTACCGCAGCAGCACGTCCGTGGATGGTATGAAAGCCATAGGTGTTTACGTAATAAGGCAAACGCGATGAGCAACCGATACCGGAGATAACGGCAATATTGTGTGGAGCCACTCCCAATTCGGCCATAGCTTTATGCAGGGAGTTCAGGAAAGCATGATCGCCACATCCCGGGCACCAGCGTGGTTGCCCCGATTTATAATCTTTAGCTGTATATACTGTTTCGCTCATTTCTTATTCCTCCAATAATTTAGTAAATGCATCTACAAGTTCTCTTGTAACGAAAGGCTGTCCTTTCACCTGATTAAACTGGTTGATATTCAGTCCGGGTACTTTCATACGCAGATATCCGGCAAACTGTCCCAGATTTTGTTCGGCTACGATAATTTTTTTGTATTTCTTCAGTACGTCTGCTGTATTTTTAGGCAGCGGGTTGATATACTGGAAATGAGCAAGTGCCACTTTTTGGCCATTTTTACGCATATGTTCTACAGCGGAGTAGAGGTGACCATATGTTCCACCCCATCCTACTACCAACAGCTCGGCATCGGCATCACCCTGTACTTCCAGTTCGGGAATGCAGTCTGCAATCTTATCCACTTTGGCTTGACGCAATAATGTCATCTTTTGGTGATTTTCCGGTTCGGTAGAGATAACGCCGGTTTCATTACTTTTTTCCAGACCGCCGATACGATGCATGAAGCCTTCTGTTCCGGGAACCGCCCAATAGCGTGAACCTGTTTTCTCGTTACGCTGGAACGGTGTCCAAGTACCTTCCATTTCGGGAGTGACATAGGGCGGGTTTATGGCCGGATATTCATCCAAGTTGGGTAATTTCCATGCAGCGGAACCATTAGCGATGAAAGCATCGGTCAGTAGTACTACCGGTGTCATGTGTTCCAATGCGATTTTTGCAGCCATATAAGCGGCATCAAAGCAGTTGGTTGGTGAAGTAGCGGCAATAACCGGCATTGGGCTTTCACCATTGCGTCCATAGAGCGCCTGTAGCAGGTCTGTTTGTTCTGATTTAGTAGGCATACCGGTTGATGGACCTCCACGTTGTACATTAACAACAACTAATGGGAGCTCTGCGATGACAGCAAGGTTCATGGCCTCACTTTTCAGACATACCCCCGGGCCGGAAGTCGTAGTGACTGCAAGGTCACCAGCAAAGGCAGCACCTACCGCAGAAGCGCATCCGGCAATCTCGTCTTCGCATTGTACGGTCTTTATGCCGAGTGATTTGTGCTTAGACAGTTCGTGAAGAATATCTGTAGCCGGGGTGATCGGATAAGAGCCCAGATAGAGTTCCAGACCGGCCTTTTCTGCTGCTGCAATCAAACCGTAGGAGGTAGCTTTATTACCGTTTATGTCTGTATAGAGTCCTTTTGCCTTGGGACTTTTACTTTCTATCTTATAAGTAGAGGTAGAAGCGTGGGTATTTGCACCATAATTATAGCCATCATTCAAAACTTTGATGTTAGCTGCTGCAATTTCCGGTTTCTTGGCAAACTTCTGGCGAAGCATATTTTCGGCAGCTTTAAGATTTCGATTGAACAGCCAGCAGACTAATCCTAAAGCGAACATGTTTTTACAACGTAGCATGGCTTTGTTGTCCAGACCGGAATCTTTTAGGCTTTCCTTACACATAGAAGATATGGGCACTTCAAGAACTTCTTGTTTGATACCTAATTCTTCGAATGCATTATTTGTCGTAAATTTCGCTTTTTCCAAGTCCTTTGCTCCAAAAGAATCAGAATCGGTAATGACCAGCCCTTGTGGTTTGCAGAATTTGATCTGCGTTTTTAGAGCTGCGGGATTCATTGCTACTAATACATTACAACGATCGCCTGGAGTAAATATTCTGTTTGCTCCGATATGTACTTGAAAGCCGGATACACCGGTCAAAGACCCTTGCGGGGCACGAATATCTGCCGGATAATCGGGGAATGTACAGATGTCATTCCCTACTGTTGCCGACACGTTCGAGAAGATGTTACCGGCCAGCTGCATACCGTCGCCGGAATCGCCGGAGAAGCGTACTACCACTTGCTCCAATTCTTTAACCATCATTTCGTCTGCCATAATTTTACTTACTATTTTAATTTTAGGATCGACTTGTTGTATTCTTGCATAAATATAACCCTTGTGTTGGTCACTTTTGTATATTCATTTATTATGCAGAAGGTTTCGCAAAGGTCGTAAAGTTAAACGACTTAGCAAAATCTTTTTTAGTTTATCTATAGCTGTCTATCAAAAGATTTGAAATATTGTTTGTATTGGATGTATATGTTAGTGTATTGGAAAGGTTTCAATTTGTTTGTGATTCATTTTGTGTCATATTGATATCGATGTTTGTGAGGTAAAATGACGAATTGTTGCAGTTTTTATGCAAAATACAATCTTTCTGATACTTTTTATTGTGTATTATCTTGCAATGATAAGAATAAATCCTCTCTTTTCTAACTCTATTTCCTGAAATTGTTAATGCCTGCTTCCTTATTGTCCGGATACTTTATAAATCTATGCATTCTGTCTTGTTAAATCGATAGAATACATTATCTTTGCAACTAAAATTAAAAGTAGGTCCTGTAGTTCAACGGATAGAATAGAAGTTTCCTAAACTTTAGATAGGGGTTCGATTCCCCTCGGGACTACTTATGAAAAGTCAATTATTGAGTTTCTATATAGTTTTTTTGAGTTTTACTTCCGCTTTTACTTTTCCCATTTTGTTAAGATTATATTTAGCTTTTATAGATTGTTGTTTGTGTTTTTTCTCATGAAAACAATGGGACATTTGCAAGAATGTGTTTATAAATAAGTCAACTTTGAGAAATGTTTCGGAGGAGGAATTCTGATTGAAACAAAAAGGAAGAGTTATCTGAAACTATAGCTTAACTATAAAAAAACAGATAACTCTTCGAATACAATCTTTTTTCCTTAAAGAAAAATGTTATAACTGTTTATTTCTTTATCAGTTTTTGACTGCGTACAATATTTCCTTTTTGCATCTTAACGACATATATAGCTGGAGTGATGTCGGATATATCTGTAGAAGAAGGATTATTGGGCACATATTTAACTAACTGTCCATCAGTTGTATATATCCATGCTTTTTCTACATTGTTGAAATAAATCGTACCTTCGGTAGTTGTTGGCCACATTGTAGAAATAACAGATTCACTGTCTTTCCAAACATTTTCAACACCATCCGGATTGTTATTCAGTCCTTCCGGTTCATCAGCTTCACCTTGATCATGCATATCCGGTGCCGGTTCGCGCGAAGGATTATTACCAATAATTTCTACTGGAATATCCAAAGTGAATCCTTTAGCTGTAAATCCGCAAGGGCCGGGGTGTGCAAACCATGCATCGGAGAACACAAGACGTAGACGACTTTCTCCTGGTTTTGCATCAGCAGGAATAGTAAATTTCTGCGTTACGCCTGTCGTTTGGAATTCAGGAGTTCCCTGTTTTACTGTGCCTAATTCAAAAATTGTTTCAGTGGCCGGTTCGTGGGACTTACTTCCATCTAAATCGATATAAGCTTTTCCTAAGCAGAATTTTAACCCATCATCTAAATCAGCTGCTTTGAAGAAAAGTTCTACTTCTTGTCCTTGATTTACTTTCAATGTTTGATCGCACATTGCATATTGAGTTCCGTCGGCTTGTGGAGCATCAGCAGTGTAATTAATATCTTCAACAGCACCGGTAGTTTTAAACTGTTCGATATAACGAACTTCAATGGCGATGTCAGCACCTTCTGCGTTATAATTTAATGTAGACTCGCAATAAGGATCATTATTGAATGCAGGTAATTCAGAAGCGTTGCCACGACCAATATGAATCCATTCTACGGGAGAATAGGTTTTTCCATCTACAGAAACCGAACGAATACCGATATACGGGTCATCTGTAGCAGTTTCAAATATAATATTACCTAAATAAGCAGACCATGTAGAGGTACGTCCTATTTCTGAAACTTTACCATTTTCACCATTCTTATACATTAGCTGGAAATGGTCAATATTCACTTCGTCATTGTAAATCAAACCATATTTAGCATTATCACTATTGTAACCTGTGGCATTTACTGCCCAATTCAGCTTCACAGAAAGAGATTGAGTTGTTTCTTCTTTCACTTCTACAATAATACTTTCCGCATCAATCGGTGCAGGAGTTTTCACTGCGCAATCGTCAGTCAAAGCAAGTTTACCAATCAGCATATTATAGTTTCCTTCATATGTTCCTTTCACGCGAAAACCGATGTATTCAATTATATCACCACTATTAATACCTGAAAGTGCAATTTCCTTCTCTTCCCATGTCGGTCCATTCAGATTACCTACAGGAAACTCCATCCATGTGTCATCATTAAATTTCTTTAGAATCACATAGAGGTTGGAAGCATTTGTACCATTTACACCAGATTTCAATGCAACATTTGCTTTTGCATTACCACCGGATACGTTCAATTTTGCACGGTAGAGAACAACATCTGACCCTTTTGCTGTCGGCTCACCTGAAAGACGGAGAGCAGAACCGCCGGTATAAGCATCTTCGTGTGTAAATTCGGCATCAACGGCAGTAGAACGAGTCTTTGTGTTGGCATCATAAATTAACCAGCGATATGTAGGAACTATATCCTGTTGTCCCATATTATACCAGCTACCAAATGTTTTCTTTCCTTTGTAGTTATAGCGTTCACCATTACCCAAAGAAAAATGTGTAGTGAAAGGCAAATCTCCTTGAATAGCAGTACGTTCAGGTACAAAATCAGCAAAGCCAGCAAAATTAACCATTTGATTTGGTTTATCATCATTGTTGGATATTTCAAAAATATTTCCACTGTTAGACAATGCAGGACGGTCAATTGGAGAACGTTTACCACCAGAAAAACCTTTTTCCAACAATTTCTGGTAATTACTTTGTAATTCCATGGTATTGTCGCCAATGGCAAACTGGAAGAAGCGACTAATCTTGTGCTCACCCCACAAACAAAGGCCAACTTGTTCAGCGCCATCGGCATGGAAGTTGGTCCATTGGCGATCCATACTGGCAATCCACACACCTTGATACAATCCCTCGCAGTCACCTTGGATAGCAATAGCGTTTTTCTGGGACATAGCTAAAGTTCTCGGAATATCATTAGCAGAATAATTCATCATAACCTCTGTTGTTCTACCATTTTCGTTGGCAAAATAATCAGCAGGATTAGTTAGATAAGATGGACCTCCATACAGCCCAATGTGAAAACTATCAAAATTCAATTCTGCTGCACGTTTATAAAGAGCTTGATGAAAGGCTATTACGGTTTCATTGTTGTAGCCGGTATCTTCCCAATTGTAGTTAATACCATCTAAACCAAAGAATTTTAATACGTTGATAAAAGCATCGACATATCGGAATGAACCATCTGGATTTTTTGTAGAAATCAAATTAATATATTCCGTAGCAGTCTGCCCACGACCACCGGTAGTATCAAAAAATTTAATTCCACTGAACATATCGGTACCATTCTTATGTGCAGCATCCGCCCAAGAACCTGGAGCTTGGAATGGAGAATGATTCCATGCCCCGTAAAGGTTTACATAGTTCCACATAGAAAAAGTATCATTATTGAATAAGGAACTAGGATATCCTCCGACTAAATCGCCTTGACCAGTTGGCATATTCATCCACAAACGACGTTTTGCATATACCTCAGGAACCACATTTTTAGAAGCATCTTCAATAATGTCACGTGGACGAACATGCGAACGGGAAAACTCCAGATCTAAGTTAAATCCAGCTTCTGTCCATTCTTCCGCAGAAGGATAATTTCGACCTTCATTCATTGCTTTGACAAACAACTCCAAGATGGTAGATTCCTTCCATGGGGTAAAGTCGAACACTTCTGTTGAAGCCGAAGGAGGATAATCTGTCTTATCCTGTGCCGGAGCTTGTCCTGAAAGCAGCAACATGGCAGCCATGCTAAACAAAGTAAATTTCTTCATAATACAGAAAATTAAATTATTAAATAAAAATGATTTCTTGAGAGGGGAAGGATCCCCCCCTCTCTCTTATAAATAGTTTGGATTATATCATTAAAAATTTGGCGTTCCTTCTACATCCCACCAAATACGAGTAGATTGGAGATCGGCTCCACCTAAAGCTTTAAGTCCTGTAGCTGCTACCAGGGAAGCGCATTCTGCGCAACAGATCCCCTTCTTGTAGATTGGCGTCGGCGTCTTCCCAATTAAGTACCGGCAAGGTTTTCGGGTAACCTGTACGGCGCATTTCTGTCCATGCCTCAAAAGAGTAGGGAAATAGAGCGATATACTTTTGAGTGATAATTTTTTCCAGTTTTGTTTCATCACTATCACCTGCATTCCACTTTACACCAATGGTTATTGGACTCTGATAGTTGTTAGATGCATCAATTGGGTCAATATATTGATATGGAACAGCTTCTTCCACTTGCTTATAATCAGCTAACCCGGCATCATACTCAAAGGCTGTCATGCGCCATTCACAAGTTGCATTGTCAATACCGCGATTGTAGTAAAATTGTGCATCGCAACCTTCATCACCAACATTCCAACCACGTACTAACCCTTCTGCACGCAAGAAGTCTACTTCTGAAAGTTTAATAAAATAGAGTGGTGCTTCTGTGAAATATTGATAAATAGAAGAATATCCGCAATCTTTATTGCTGGCGGCAGATTGTCCTTCACCCATTTTCTTTCCGGCACGAAGACCTATAACACGAGTATTAGCTTCCAAATCGCCTAATTTTACTGAATTTTTATCAAATAAAAAATTACAATAAGGATGTTTTAATGAAAAAAGGATTGTCTCAAAAGAAGCGTTTAAGCGAGAGTCTCCCCATGAACGGGATATTTCGGCAAGTGGATGATTGGTGCCACTTTTATCTGTTGAAAACGATACTTCGTCTTCTAAAGAGTTAGCAACACCTTCCATAACGGCTTCTTCTGCCCATTTTTTGGCTAAGTCTTTATCTCTTTTTACCACATGCATAGCCATACGGAGTTTTAGAGAATTTCCCATTTTGCGCCAGGTCTCAAAATCTTTTGTATCAGTGATTTCATCTACATCTTTTAATAGTTTGTTCACTTTAGTTTTATACCATTCCGGGCGATTGGGATAATTCTTTAAACAGGCATTAATGCTGTCAAGATTGTCCACAATACCTTTGTAAATATCCTCACAGCTATCGTATGTATAAGGATGTTCCTGTTGATTGGCTTTAAATTGTGTATATGGAAATGAACCATAAAGGTCGACTTCTTCTTGAGAAGCATAATCAAAAAGTAATAAAGCTACTGCTTTCATCTCGGGAATGGAATCAATATCTGGATGATTTAAAATCGGAGATAGATAATTCTTTGTCAATGTATAATTACCATTCGGACCTGCGTTTACTGACTGCTCAAAGGCATAGGTAGAATTTAGGGTAATCATAGCAAATGGAAAGTCTGTATGAGGAACCACCATGTATCCGGCATAATTATCAACTGACATATTAAATTGGTATTGATAGGCATGTGCCCCAGGACGCGTCGCTTCCTTACCGCCACGCATAGAGTAAGTAGCTGAAAGAATATAACCTAACGGTGCTTCTTTAGCAAGGTTTGTTAAAGCAAGGTCAAGTCCCTCTTGAGAAATTTCTTTATGATAATCCAATATATCAGCCGCCCCATGATAAACCTCGTCAGAACCTTCTTCTGTGTTACCTGTTAACTCATCACCTGGCACATCAAAATCCATACAAGATTGCATACCTAACAGTGACATCACAATGCAAGCAATAAAAAAATTATTTTTTTTCATATTCATCTGTCTAATATTTAGAAGTTAGCTTTTAATGAAATACCGAATGAACGAGCAGATGGCATATTAAATACATCGAACGCTCCTAAACCATTCTGAGTAGAAAGAGCAAGGTCTGGATCAACCGGGGCATCTTTATAAAGGAAACAAAGGTTACGAGCTACAAGAGAGAGTGACAAATGTTTAGAAGCACCAAACAAATTTCTAAAGGTATATCCCAGTGATAATTCACCTAAACGGAAATTAGTAGCATTGTAAACATATTGCGTGCCATAAGTATTCCCACCTACTTGTCTATAATATTTTTCGATAGAAACCAATTGTCCATCGGACATGTACATGGCAGGTTCACCCGTAGCAGTATATAGGTTATTGGCTTCGGCTGCTAAACGTGCATCCGCAGTACGTTGAGAATTGCCTACAGCATCCAACATTCCTTCTGTCAAAGAGATTACTTTACCTCCAATACGTCCGTTGATCAAGAAATAAAGTGAAAAGTCTTTATAATTAATTGTATTACTCCATCCTAAATTAAACTTGGAGTTCATATTGCCTAAATAAACATAATTTTGCGTATCAAGTTGTGGCGCTCCATTTACTAATTTAATAGAGCCGTCTTCATTACGCTTAAAGTCTTGTGCGTACAAATCGCCATAAGAACCTCCCTCATCATACCGAACCATTACTTTGCCTCCGGCAATACTTTGTTCTAATTTGGCAGAAGTACCGTCTTCTTTAGTGTAAGTTTTTTCGATTTTATTATAATTATAGGAGAAATTCACGGAAGTACGCCACATCCAATCTTTAGCAAATGCTAAATTATAGCTAAGAGTCGTTTCGATACCTTGATTACGGATAACCCCTGCATTTACAGGCTTTTTTAATCCTCCAAGATCACTAATGGTTAAATAACTATTATGCATGGCACTGTTATAATAGGTCATATCCCAGTTTAGAGCACTCCCAAATAAAGAAATATCAAAACCGGCTTCGAAAGATTTTGTTTTTTCTGGTATTGGGTTATTGAAATAACTATAAGAAGAAGGTACGGCAGCACCTGTAAGTGGGTCTGTGTTACGAGCATTATAGAGAACGTTCGGGATAGAGTTACCCACTTCTGAATATGAAGCGCGAACTTTCAGATTGGTAATTACTTCAGGCAGGGTAACTATTTGATGTAATAGCGCATTGGCACCCACTGAAAAGTAACCATAATTAGTAGGGGTTCCACGATACGAGTACTGTTTGAAAGCGCGGTACCAGTCTCGACGATAACTACCCTCCAGATATACTTTTTCTTGCCACCCTATCTGACCAGTAAAAAGTAAACCCTTATCCCAGTTGGAAGAAAGTGTGTATGAACGTTCACTTACGTTGCCTTGTGAAACAGAAGGTTCGAAAAAGTTGATTAGTGTTGGCATAGTGTCGTGTTTCCAATTGGCTGTAGTAGCTTTGGCCCAAAGTTTTTGCGTTTCTCCTTTTAATGTATGTCCTGTCCAACCGGTAGTGGCTGAGATAGAGAAATCTTTAATTTGTTTGTCATAGCTTAGTAAAGCGTCTACATATACTTCATTTATCCAATTAAGGTCTTGTCCATACATACCATAATCTTCCATAGCTGATATATTCCATGTGGTAGCCATGCGCTCTGATGTTCCTTTCATTTTTGTACGGTCCAAACTCAAACGTCCCTGTATCTTCAAACCATCAATGATCTGATAATTGGCAGAGATATAACCATAAGCACGTTCTTCTTCACTTATAGAATTGCGAGTATTTACCATCCAATAAGGGTTGTTCATACCATTTTGCCAATATGCCCATTCCTGTTTGGGCCCGGTTAGCTCAACAGTACCAGTAGTCCATTTATTGTTTTTAGAATCGAAATAGCTTTGTTCGTTAGAAGTCCATTTACCATTTTCTATGTAGTAATTTTCCTTATAATAATTTAGATCCACATTTCTTGGCATACGATAAAGATCATAAAGTGGATTCATCACTGTTCCTCCTCCAGGACGATTCTTGGTTTTTGCCTGTACATAATTTAGTGATAAATCGACATTTAACTTTTTATTAAATAGTGAATAACTCTGACGAAAAGAGAGCGTGTTACGTTTGTAATTATTGTTGCGCATCATACCGTCAGAATATGAATTTGCGTATGAAAAATAAGTACGAACAGTCTCAGTACCTCCACTAACGGATATTGAGTTATTGAATGTGGCACCTGTACGGAAAAAGTCATTTACGTCATCATTGGAAGCTGTATTACGTAATTTAGCACCTGAATAATTAAGTTCGTCAGCCGTTAAATCTGATAATTTTTTCCCCCAGCTATCTACAGATAAAGTCTCGGCAGTAGGATCAACTGTAGCACCATATACATTTTGGATTTTGGGAGTGAGCAAAGGGCGATCAAATGTTGCACTTGAAGATACATTAATAGAAATACGACCTTCTTTGCCTTTTTTTGTGGTAATCATTAATACGCCATTGGCAGCAGCACTACCATATAATGCAGCAGCATTAGCACCTTTTAGGATATTCAAACTTTCAATATCATCAGGATTGACAAGCGATAACGGATCAGAACCTTCAGAGGTACTGGAATATGTCAGATTAGAGCCTCCATCAAAACCAGTTTGACCATTCACATTATTAGTCATTGGTACACCGTCTATTACAATCAACGGACTGTTGTTACCCAAAATAGATTTATTACCACGAAGCAAAATTTTAGAGGCACCACCAGCACCACCAGCACTTGGGGTAATGGTAACTCCGGAAGCTTTTCCGGAAAGTGCATTCACGAAATTGGCATCCTGCACTTTCATTAATTCATCTCCTTTCACTTGTTGAGTTGCATAAGTCAATGACTTCTCTTTGCGTTCTATACCCATGGCTGTAACAACTACCTCATTTAGCTGTTGTGCATCTTCTTTCATTATTATGTTAAATGAAGAAGCACCAGCTACTCGCAGTGATATTTTCTGATAACCAATGTAGCTGAATTCTAATACAGCTTCGTCATTAAGTATTTCTAAAGTGTAATTACCATCAATATCGGTAATTGTACCTGTAGTAGTACCTTGTACTAATACACTAACCCCGATAAGTGGTTCGCCATATTCATCAGACACGGTACCCTTAATTGTGCGTTGTTTTTGCTGCATGGTAGAATGTACGGTTGGGGTTTCTTTAGTAGAATAAACTACCAAATGATTATCACGTACGGAATAGGTCGTGTTAGTGTTTTTGAGCAAGTCTGTCATGACTTTAGACAACTTTTCACGGTTAGCATGTATCGTAACTTTACGGTTAGGATCCACATCTTTCGCGTTATAAACCATACTCAGTGAAGTCTGACGACTAATTTCATTCAAAACCTCGCTCAAAGGTGCATTCGCAAAATCCAAACTTATTACTATCTCGCTTTGTGCGGTAGCATTCGTTAAGAATGGAACAAAAAGGAATAGGGAAAACAACAGAATTTTAATTCTGTACTCTAAATTTTTCTTCATTTAGCATTCTTTATTACGTTAACAAATACTGATTACTTTACTACTTTAATTGTAGACGTGCATTGCATATCGCACGATATAAGTTTTTTCTATTATCTTCTTTTATTCATGTTCTTCATTATCCAATATAAAACAACATATATTAATTTTAATTCTTTTTTTGAGATTCTTTTCTTATATTACAATTCAGAGATAAAGGTTACTAAATAAATGGAGCGAAAAAATCACTTTTTGGTATTTTTTTATTTAAATATTCTGCTTTATTCGGGATTCATAGATAAGATTAGCTTATTTTTTAAATTTATTCTTTTATGGGTTTTGTTTTTATGTATCAATTTTGTACTTGATCTAAAATGTATCTTGTATTTATGTTCTAAATATATATTATAATAGATGTATATTTTGTTAGATTCTGTTTTTCTTATCTTTATATGCTGTATAGAATTCTTTTCGGTACGCTGTGTAAGGGGTACGGCATATTTTATTATGTTATTTGTGAGGGCAATATTTTATTATAGGGGATAATGCTCTATGTAGCGTCTGGGATATAGCTGGTTGTGCTTTTGTGCAAGTAAATTGTTATAGAGAGTTCTTTTTTGATAGTTTTTAGCAGGAAAGTAAGGATATCACGAAAGTTTATTCGGGCTATGTGAACTGAACCTATGTGGACGTGCATGAAATGGATTGCTTTCAGAGGGTACAGGAAGATTTACTTTATTGATATAATTTTAGAGATATTTTACATTTCTGCAATATATCTTTTTTTGAAAAGATAAGGTCGAAGGTACTCGTTTTGTTTTCCGGTCTTATCTTTTAATTTATACTGTTTTTTACCTTTAATATCTAATAAACAGATATGGCTCTATTAATAGTAGGATAAACGGTGAGCTACCATAAAAAAGAAGAGACTGTCTTAAAATGGAGTGAACCCTAAAAGTTAGATAAAAAACTTTTAGGGTTCACTCCAAAATAGAAATTGAAAGTTGAAAATCTTATAGATTGAAGCTTTAGAAGAAAAAAATTCCCTCTTTTAGTCTTGTATTGTGATGAATTAAGGCTAAAAGAGGGAGGTTTTTATATTGTGACTTACAAGTTATAAGTAAGGCTGTCTCAAAATGAAAAATGAGACAGCCTCTTTTTCTTTTATATGAATAGGTTATTCAGCTTCAATAGCAGTTGTTTCTGCTGTTTCTTTCTTCTTGCTTAGCATTGTGTAAGCAATCGGAGAAGCAATAAATAATGAAGACAATGTACCAATGATAACACCCAGAATCATTGCAAATGCAAAGCTGCGGATAGAATCACCACCGAGGATAAAGATACACAGCAATACGATCAATGTACTTAATGAGGTGTTGATTGTACGGGCCAAAGTTGTATTTAGTGAGTCGTTGAACAATTGACGTTTGTTACGTTTCGGATATAAACCAAAGAACTCGCGTACACGATCAAAGATTACCACTTTATCGTTGATGGAGTATCCGATAGCTGTTAGGATAGCACCGATAAACGTTTGGTCTATTTCCAATGAGAAAGGAACAAAACCCCATAATAATGAGTATGCACCGATGATCATGATCGTATCACTGGTAAGTGCTACTACGGAGCCAACACTGTAAGCAATATTACGGAAGCGAAGCAAAATGTATAAGCCGATAGCAATCAATGCTAAAACTACCGACCAGACGGCCGATGTCTTGATATCATCTGCAATACTTGGACCTACTTTCTGTGAACTGATGATACTGCCACCTGTGTGGTTGTCACGGTCAATGAAAGTAGCCAATGAAATGTTTTGAGTTAACAACGGCTTTAATGTTTCATATAAGTATGCTTCAATTTCAGAATCCACATTGTTACCTTCTTCTTCGATGCGGTAATTAGTACTGATACGAACGGTTTTTTTGTCTGTACCAATAGCGATAACACTTACATTTGCATCACCGAATTTACTTGCGATCAACTCACGTACTTGTTCGGGCTCGATAGCTTGTTCGAACTGTACCTTATAATTACGTCCACCTGTAAAATCGATACTTTGGCTCAAGCCACGAATAGCGAATGATGCTATACATACCAAAATAATAATACCTGTAATCATGAAGGAACGTTTGTTACCTTTCATGAAGTCGAAATGAGTATTTACCAACAGGTTTTTAGAAATTCCGGAAGTAAATGTCAAGTTCAGCAGTTTATCTTTATTCATGTAATGTTCGTAAACTAAACGAGTCATGAATACTGCTGTAAAGAACGAGCAGAGAATACCGATAATCAATGTAGTGGCAAAACCACGAATAGGACCAGTACCGAAATTAAACAGAATAATACCGGTAATAATAGATGTTAAGTTGGAGTCGAAGATTGCCGAGAAAGCATTGGAGTAACCATCAGCTAATGCTTTTTTCACTCCTTTGCCGCTACGTAATTCTTCTTTAGTACGTTCGTAGATAAGTACGTTCGCATCCACAGCCATACCGAGTGCTAATACCATACCGGCAATACCGGACATTGTCAGCGCAGCTTGGAAGGATGAAAGAATACCTAATGTGAAGAAGAAGTTGAGGATTAAAGCACCGTTGGCAATCATACCTGGGATGAAACCGTACATGGCGCACATGTAAATCATCAAAAGGATGAGTGCCACTACAAATGAGAAAATACCTGCATTGATAGATTCCTGACCCAATGACGGACCGACAATATCTTCTTGCACGATGTGTGCCGGTGCCGGCATTTTACCTGATTTCAATACGTTTGCCAAGTCTTTGGATTGTTCCGGACTGAAATTACCGGTAATGATTGAGTTACCGCCTGTGATTTCCGTACTTACGTTCGGAGCAGAATATACATAATTATCAAGTACGATTGCAATAGAGCGTCCGATATTTTGTTTGGTCAATTGTGCCCAACGGCGTGCACCGTCTGTGTTCATAGACATGCTTACAGATGGTTTACCATGCTGGTCGAAATCGTCTTTGGCATCTGTTACTACATCACCTTCCAACGGAGCTTTACCGTTGCGTTCGGTAGATTTGATAGCATACAACTCGAAAGTCTGTCCTTTTTTGTCGAAATCAGCAGGAGCAACTCCCCATTTTAGACGGAGGTCCTTAGGAAGTTCTGCTATTACTTCTCTCATCGCCAAATATTTGTTGATTTCAGCAGTGTCTTTGTAATTAGCATAACCGATAATGGGGCCTTGACCACTTGAATTTAACTGAAGAATGGCCATCAAAGGATGTTCTTTTTTGATTTGCTCCATATTTATAGAAGCTTCCTGTTGGTTACCTTTCAGTGCAGCTGCGATACTGTCGGCAGCACTGATGGCTTTTGCCGGTGTTGCTTCCGCTACTACTTCTTCTGTTGCTATTACTTCAGTAGAGTCGGTTGTTGTGCTTGCGGTTGTTACCAGAACATCACGCAGTTTACTGTCTACAGACTGCATTACCGGCAATAATTCTTTCGCTGTATAGGTTTCCCAGAATTCCAGATTGGCAGAACCTTGGAGGAGTTTTCTCACACGTTCCGGTTCTTTGATACCCGGAAGCTCTACCATGATACGCCCCATTCTGTCTTCAAGACTTTGGATATTCGGCTGAACTACACCGAAACGGTCGATACGTGTACGGAGTACATTATAAGAGTTTTCTACGGCAGCTTTTACTTCAGAACGCAATACTTTTTCTACTTCAGCATCAGATGACTTCTGGTTAACTTTGTCCTTCAACTGTTGCGTTGCAAAAAGTTCGGAAAGTTTAGCGTCCGGTGCTATTCTGTGGTATTCTTTAATGAAAAGAGTGATAACATCGTCCTGGCTGTTGGTAGCTTGTTTGGCAGCAGTTGCCAGTGCCTGATTGAAATTTTCATCGGGCTTGTTATCAGCCAATGCTTTAATAACATCGGGTATGGATACTTCAAGGATAACGTTCATACCGCCCTTGAGGTCCAAACCTAAACTAATTTCCATTTCACGACACTGTTTCAGCGTATAATTACCCAGCCATACTTTCTCGTTTGAAAGAGAGTCGAGGTAGTCTTGTTCTACTTTAGTATCGCCGTTCGCTATCTCTTTTGCCTTATTGGTATAATGGCGGGGAACGAAGGAGAAAGAGAGGTAGAACACGCATACCAGCGTGAGTAATACCGCAAAAACTTTTACAAATCCTTTGTTTTGCATTTTACTTTTAATTTATTATGATTACTTTTTTAATTAATTCTGTCGCTATAAGGCTGCAAATATAGTTTTTTTTTCACATCCAGTGGTAATTAGCAGCTAAATATTTGAGGTTAAAACCGCATTTTGCCCTTAAACTGATATTTCTTTCAAAGAAATAAAATTTATCCCCGAAGGAAAGTAGCAATCCTCCGAGGATAAATTAGTCGGCTTCGAGTTTATTCTTTTTTAGCCTTAGATCGCTTTTTTTATCTAATTCATGCCTCTGTTTCTCAGCATTGGTTCCAATTGCGGCTCTGTTCCACGAAAGTTTTTGTAGAGTGTCATCGGGTCTTCGCTGTCTCCTTTTTCAAGCACATTGGAGCGGAATAAATTGGCTGTTGCTTTATCAAAGATACCATGTTCTTTGAAAGCTTCAAAAGCATCATTATCCAGCACGTTTGCCCAAAGATAGCTGTAGTATCCTGCAGCATATCCACCGATGATGTGATTGAAATAGGTCGTACGGTAGCGTGGGGCTATTTCGGGGATGAGTCCTAATTTATCCATTGCTTCTTTTTCGTAAGAGATTACATCCAGATTCTTTACATCTGTCAGGTTGTGCAGATTCATGTCGAGGATGGCGGCGGCCAGTAATTCTGTTGTCATGAAGCCTTGATTGAAAGTCTTCTGTTTTAATATCTTATTGATGAGTGAATCGGGGATTACTTCTCCTGTCTGGTAATGTTTTGCATACATTTTCAACACTTCTGGTTCGGTGCCCCAATGTTCGTTTATTTGTGAAGGAAGTTCTACAAAATCACGAACGACGTTGGTGCCCGAAGTACCTTTGTAATTGCACTTGGTCAACAGTCCGTGAAGCCCGTGCCCGAATTCATGGAAAAGCGTTTCTACTTCGTCCATCGTTAGTAAGGATGGTGTATCGCCTATTGGTTTGGTAAAGCTGGCTACATTGCAAACCAACGGTCGGATATCTCCCTGCTGTTCACGATAATTGCTCATCCAGGCACCCCCACTTTTTCCAGGACGTGGAAAGTAATCTACATAGAAGATTCCTAAGTGGGAACCATCGGCGTCTTTTACTTCAAAAACTTCTACATCGGGATGATAAACCGGAATGTTTTGCAGTTTTGTCAATGTGATACCATACAGTTTATTGGCTACTGCAAAAGCGCCTTCGCGTACGTTTTCCAATTTGAAGTAGGGCTTGATCTCTTCTTCGTCCAGGTTGTATTTTTCTTTACGCAGCTTTTCCGTGTAGTACCACCAGTCCCAAGCTTCCAATTTTTCACCTTTACCTTCTTTATCCATCAATTTTTGCAGTTCAACAGCTTCTGCTTTGGCTTTGGGAAGTGAATGGTTCCATAAATTATTGAGGAATTCCATTACGGTGGTTGAATTTTTGGCCATTGTATTCTCCAAAACAAAGTTTGAGTAGCAGTCAAAACCTAATAAGTTTGCTTTCTCAAGGCGTAAACTGACAATTTGGGTGATTACTTTCTTGTTGTCGTTCTTGTCATCGTTATTACCACGGTGGGTGTATGCTTTGTATATCTTTTCACGGAGCGGGCGATTCTCAGAATACTGTAAGAAAGGCAGGCGGCTGGCATTGTGTAAGGTGAATAACCATTTTCCTTCTTGCCCGGCAGCTTTAGCTTCTTCCGCAGCACTTTGGCAGAACCATTCGGGCAATCCTGCAAGGTCTTCTTCTTTGTCGACAAAGAGTTGGAAGGCATTATTCTCATTTAATATATTATTACTGAATGTGATACCAAGAGTCGATAGCTCTTTGTTTATTTCACGCAGGCGTGCTTGTTTGTCAGCAGGCAGGTTTGCTCCCGAACGAACAAAATCTTTGTAGGTTTTATCCAACAGGCGTTCTTGTTCGGTGGTAAGGTGCAGGCTGTTTTTCTGCTGATATACGGCATCTACCTTTTTGAATAGTTCTTGATTGAGGGAAATGTTGTCGCTGTGTTCGGAAAGTACCGGCGCTATTTTTATGGAAAGTTCGGTTAGTGCGTCTGTTGTTTCTGCATCTGTCATATTGTAGAAAACGGCACTGACACGATCTAATATAGGAGAGCTGTTATCCAACGCTACGATTGTATTCTCAAACGTGGGCGTTTCGCTATTTTCAATGATTGCTTTAATGTTCCGGTTTTGCTCTTCTATCCCTTTCAGCAAAGCAGGTTCGTAATGTTCCAGCTTGATTTTATCAAAAGCCGGAACACCATACTCGGTTTGAAATTCGTTTAAAAACGGATTACTTTCTGTTTTCGTAGTGTAGGAGTACATCATACAACTTGCTGCTAAAATAATTATTGTTCTTTTTAATTTCATAAGTATTATAATTGGGTTATGATTATCATTTGTAGTGAATTACCGCTTG
>OGFD01000756.1_pt1 | contig 20018 bp, 17 predicted proteins | sample 1570851 | NCBI WGS metagenome assembly OGFD01 (sample SAMEA2582077, study PRJEB24529) | metagenome | biome: Human gut stool | place: China | collected 2011
TGAAGCAACCATGCACTGACCGAATTCTACATGGTGACCTGACCTGCCATCTGGCTGCCTATTGAGAGAATAACGCCGAAAGCAATGAGATATCCGATCGTGGTCTTAACGACAAAAGCCATGAGCAGACCGCCGATGATAAGCAGCAGACCGCCGACGATAAAGGTTTTCTTCTGGCCATACTTAGTTATGAACTGACCGATCAGCGGAGCGGGAATGCCCTGGCACAGAACAAACAAAGTAAAGCCTAAGCCCATAAGCGTTGCATTCATGTTCATGCTGGAGTCCGCCATCATCAGAGGATTTACGACGGAAGCTCCTACGAGAATAAATCCGCTGGAGCATAAGAACATGATGCCGATGGCTACAAGCAGTATCCATCCATAAAAGTTTTTCTTTTCTGCATTCATAGTTGATAGTCCTTTCGGTTTCCCAAAACTGTTGTCTCTACTATTTCATCCAGAACCGCTCGGCCGCCGCTGAACTGGCATTGAAATCAATTTACTTAAAAAGTTTGTGGTATTTTTGACTGTTAAAAGATTAGCATAAAAGTGTCTATATATCAAACAAAACATTGTTTTAAACCTTACAACTTTTCGTGACAAATCGCACAAATGATCGAAATCTAACACAACAATTTCCGTCATTTTCACTTTTTAGTTAATTTTTTGACTATGAAAAGCAGAACGCCGCTTAATTAATATTCCGTCAAATTTAATTTACAAAACAATTTAACAGGAGTTTTGCAAGCACATTCCCCAGCTTCAAGCCCGGGAGCGGCTCGATCGGGGATCCCTTGTGAAATTTTTCATTCCACATGGGTGATTCGCTCGAGTTTCGGCCGCACATTTTGTCGCGGGGGTATAAAGCAAAGCCGTCCGTGACCGGAGTTGTTCCCGGCCGTGGCGGCTTTCCTATGTCAATATAAAAAATAATAATTTATCGTTTGTATTCTTATAACGATTGCAATTCTCCCAAGCCGTGCTTTGGGAACACCCGGCTGCGGCAAAATGGGGCGGTGCAGTTAGTTCTCAGCCGGAGATGCTCCAAAAATCCCCGATTTCACGCAGAAAACGCCTGCAGAACAGCAGAAAATAAAAAATTACCGTTGCTGATATTGTATCAACAACGGTAACAGATTTGGTTGCGGAGGAGGGATTTGAACCCACGACCTTCGGGTTATGAGCCCGACGAGCTACCGGACTGCTCCACTCCGCGATATCCGATGCTCCTTAAAGCTAATATATAATACCACATACAGAGGCACAAGTCAATACCCTTTTGTATTATTCAGGCTAATGATTCCGGGCAGGCTTTTGCCTGCCCGGGATCGCAGGTCTATTTTACTTGCACAGCTCTGCTGCGGTTTTGGATGCGACGATGGCGTTATTGAGAACGAGCTGGATATTGCTCTCAAGCGAGTCGCCGCCGGTCAGCTCGACCACGCGGGCCAGCAGGAACGGAGTGGTCTCCTTGCCGTGGATGCCCTGCTCCTTGCTCTCGGCAACCGCCTGCTCGATGGCTGCGTCGATGACGGCCTTGTCCATCGCGTACTGCTCGGGGATGGGGTTGGTGACGAGCATGCCGCCCTTCATGCCCAGCTCCTGCTGCGCCTTGAACATTGCGGCCAGCTGCGCCGGAGTATCGACGCGGTAATCAACGCCGAAGCCGCTGGAGCGAGTGTAGAACGCGGGCAGCTCGTCCGTGCCGTAGCCGATGACTGGAACGCCCTTGGTCTCGAGGTACTCGAGCGTAAGGCCGAGGTCGAGGATGCTCTTTGCTCCTGCGCACACGACCATTACCGGCGTGCCTGCAAGCTCTTCGAGGTCGGCGGAGATGTCCATGGTAGTCTCTGCGCCGCGGTGTACGCCGCCGATGCCGCCGGTCGCGAACACCTTGATGCCGGCCATGTGTGCGATGATCATGGTCGTTGTGACGGTCGTTGCGCCGTCTGCGCCGCGTGCGACGATCGCTGCCAGGTCGCGGCGCGAAACCTTCGCGACCTTGCGGCCGGATTTGCCCAGATACTCGATCTCCTCGGGGGACAGGCCTGCCTTGAGTCTGCCGCCGATGATCGCGATCGTTGCAGGAACCGCGCCGTTTTCGCGTATCGTTTTCTCAACGAGCATAGCTGTTTCCACGTTTTTGGGATAAGGCATGCCGTGGGAAATAATCGTGCTCTCAAGTGCTACGACGGGCTTGCCGTCTGCCAGTGCCTGCTGAACTTCGGGTGAGATGTCAAGATATTTATTCATAGCTAAACTCCTTCTTTTTCATTTCTGAAAAGTGTATTATACACACGAAATCCCATCCTGTCAAGTCTTTTTAGTGGCGAATTTTTAGAGGCGTTTTTTTAGAGGCGCTTTAGCGTTGTACCGATACATTTATTGCGTCAGCCCGACCGGTGGATGACGGCGAAACCGTTACAAGCGGAACGGATAAATCCGTTCCCTACGGCTATGGATTTTGGTGCAGGTAAAACCGTTACATATAGCAACAAAGTAGCGCCTACGGCGCGGATTTATTTACACCTCATCTGCCGCAAGCGGTTTTTTAGAGGCGCGTCAGCACTGATACCGATACGGTTTTTGCGTCAGCCCGACCGGAAAGTGCCGACAAAACCATAACACGCGGAACGGATAAATCCGTTCCCTACAAGGCGCGGTGCAAAACACAGCATCGCACTACCGTGTGGCGAGGCAACCACGGTTTCCTACGCAGTTCCGAACCGGGCTACCAGAGATATATGTATCCGTAGGTGCGTCAATGCGCCTCTAAAAAAGTACGGTGATGACGGTGCCTTTGCCGGGGGCGGAGGCGACGCTTATCTTTGCGTTGTGCAGCGCGGCGGCGTGCTTTACGATCGAAAGGCCGAGGCCGGTGCCGCCGACCTCCTTGGAGTGGCTCTTGTCAACGCGGTAGAAGCGCTCGAAAATGCGCTCCTGCTGCTCGGGCGGAATGCCGATGCCGTTATCCTCGACCGTCAGCAGCGCCGAGCCGCCCTCGCGCCGGACGTTGACTTTGACAAAGCCGCCGGGGCGGTTGTATTTGATGGCGTTTTCGCAGAGGTTGTGAACTATCGCGTCGAGAAGCTGCGGAATGCCGTTTACGACGGCGCTCTCGCCGCTTACGGAGAGCGAAACCTGCGCGCTTTCGGCCGCCTGCGAGAGGTTATCGGCCTGGCGGCGCGCGACGGCGAGCAGATCGATGTCCTCGCGCTGCATATCCTCCGCGCCCTCGTCGAGGTGCGAGAGCTTGATGATGTCCTCGATGAGCGCGATCATGCGCTTTGCCTCGGACTGGATCTGGCTGAGAAAATGCGGAACGTCCTCGGGCTTGACGATGCCGTTTGCCAGAAGCTCCGCGCAGCCGGAGATGGTGTGCAGCGGCGACTTCAGCTCGTGCGAGACGTTGGCGGAAAACTCGCGGCGCAGCTGCTCGGCCTGCTCCTTCTCGGTGGTATCGAGCATCAGGAGCACGGCGCCGGAGACCTTATCGCCGGAGGTGACGGGGCTTGCGTAGAGCCTGTAGCTCACGCCGCCGAGGCACGCGTGCGCCTCGCAGTGCTCGCCGCCGAGCGCCTTTTCGCTCAGCTCGCGCAGCTGCGGCACGGCGCTGACGGCGCGGATATCCTTGCCGATGCAGTAGCGGCTTATGTCGAGGATGTGCGTTGCCGAGCGATTGATGCTCAGCACGCTGCCCTGCTCGTTTAGCAGGACCAGGCCCTCGGTCATGTTGCCGGTCGCGGCCTCGAACTCGTCGCGGCGGCGGCGCAGCTCGGTCTCCTGCTCGCGCAGCTGATTTTGCTGGCTTCTGAGCTTATCGGTCAGCGGCTCAAGCTCGGGGTAGGTCTCGATCCTGTCGGCATTGTCAAGGCTCAGCTCGTTGAGGGGCCTTACGATGCGCTTTGACATGCGCGAGGCCAAAAGCAGCGACAGCAGCAGCGCAAGCAGCGCAATGATGATGACCGGCTGGATCATACCCAGGATCAGCGTCAGCGGCGTGTACTGCATGTCCGAAATGCGCACGACCGAGCCGTCGGGCAGCAGATCGGCGGAATATAGCTGGCGCTCCATGAGCGTCGTGGAGTAGCGCATGCTCTCGCCGTGGCCGGTTTTCAGCGCCTGCTGCACCTCTTCGCGGTCGGCGTGGTTTTCCATGCCCGACTGCTGCGCCTGGCTGTCGTATAATACCGTACCGTCGGCGGCGATCCAGGTTATGCGGCAGCCGTCGATGTCCATATCATTGAAATAATCCGCGCCGGCGGACTCGACGCCCTGCGCGGCAAGGTGGGTCTGCATGTTCAGCTGATCCATCTGCTTGTTTGAAAAATACTCGTAAAGCACGCCCGTGATGAGCACGAACGACGCCAGCAGCACCACGGCCGCAACGGCGAAGGTCGAACGAAAAATGCGTTTCGTCATATGCTACACCTCCAGCTTATAGCCCACGCCGCGCACGGTGCGGATGTACTTGCCGCAGGAGCCGAGCTTCTGGCGCAGCGTGCCGACGTGGACGTCAACCGTGCGCGTTTCGCCGAGAAAATCCTCGCTCCAGACCGAGGACAGCAGCTGCTCGCGCGTGAACGCCCGGCCGGGGCTTGTCATGAATGTGCGCAACAGCTCGAACTCCTTGAGCGTGAGCTGGATGCGGATGCCGTCGGCCGTAACGATGTGCTCACCGAGGTTCATCTCAAGGCCGCCGACGCGGATCAGCTGCTGCTTTTCCGCCGCGCGGCCGCTGCGGCGCAGCACCGCACGAACGCGCGAGGCCATCTCCATCATGCCGAACGGCTTTGCAAGATAGTCGTCCGCACCGAGGTCAAGGCCGATGACCTTGTCGTACTCGTTGCCCTTGGCCGTCGCCATAATGACCGGAATGTCGGCCGTGCGCGCGTCGGCTTTCAGGCGCTTGAGAATGGATATGCCGTCCTCGCCCGGCAGCATGATGTCAAGCATTATAAGCTCAGGAGTGTCGTCTGCCAGAGCGGCATAGAACTCCCTTGCGTTTTCAAAGCCCACTGCCCGGAAGCCCGAGGCGTTGAGCGTATATATCATCAGATCGCGGATGCCTGCGTCGTCTTCAACACAAAATATCATTGTCATTACCTCGCTTTGCCTTAATTTTAAATGTAAAGCGTAATGTAAAATACCATCCCAATGTAAAATCCCCGTAAATTCTTTTTAGTGGCGCATTTTTAGAGGCGATTTGACACAGCTACGGATACATTTATTGCGGTTGCCCGGTTCGGAACAATGGAAAAAACCGTGTTTACCTCGCGCTACATAAGTGCGTTGCTGAGTTTTGCGGTAGCCCGGTTCGGAACGTTGGAATAAACCGCAGTTGCCTCGCGCTACGTTAGTGCGCTGCTGAGTTTCGCACCGCACCCTTGTAGGGAACGGGCTTGCCCGTTCCGCATGTTATGGTTTTGTCGGTACTTTCCGGTCGGGCTGACGCGAAAACCGTATCGGTATCAGTGCTGACGCGCCTCTAAAATGCCTTCCCCTGCGTAGCTTGAGGGGAAGGTGTCACCTTTGGTGACGGATGAGGTGTTATTTTAATCTTTGCCGTAAGGCAAACACATTATTTCAGTGGCGCTTTTTCAGAGGCGCATTCAAATTGTGCCGATACGTTTTTTGCGTCAGCCCGACCGGGAACTGCCGTCGAAACCGCGACACGCGGAACGGATAAATCCGTTCCCTACGAGCGACCGCTTGCCGCAGTGAAGAGCTGACAGCTGACAGTTAATAGTTTTTAATTCAACCCCTCGGCAGCAAAGCTGCCTGCTCCCCTTGACAGGGGAGCCAATGGGTGCGGCAAAAAACTCAGCAGCGCACTTGCGTTACGCGAGGCACTCACTGTTTTGTCAGCAGTCTCGAACCGGGCTACCAGAGATATATGTATCCGTAGGTGCGTCAATGCGCTATTAAAAAAATAAAAGGCGCGCAGTTGTTTCCGCACGCCTTTAACTCACCAAATACCGATAGCCGAAGCGTCTGCTTCGGCAAAAACTCAGATCTCGTCTTTTATAAAGTTGAATACCTGAGTGTTGCCGGAATCCGCGGGAGTGGGTTCGGAAACGGGAGCGGGCTGCTCCTTCGGTATTCGTATGGCCTCGGTCTTGAGCGCTTCGGGGTTTGCGGCCTTCATGATGGTATCGAGCGTCTGAAGCTGCTTCTGGCACAGCTCACGGGCGCTGTCGAAGAATTTTGCCGAGCTGAGCTTGGCAGCCTGAAGACGGGATTCCTCCTGGGCGATCCTGTCGTCGATATTGCCCAGCAGTGCCGCGGCCTTGGCCTCGGCCTCCGCGACGATGTTCGCGCTGCGCGTTCTTGCGTCGTTTTCGATCTGAACGCTGAGCTTCTGCGCCGAGAGAATTGCCTGATTGAGGGCACTTTCGTTGGTGCGGTATTCTTCGATCTTGTCAACAAGGACCTTCATCTTGCTCTTGAGGACAACATTCTCCTTCTGCAGTGCTTCAAAGTCGTTTGCAAGTTCCTCGAGATATTCGTCGATGGTCGCCATATCGTAACCGCCGAACATACTTCTGGCCTTGTCAAAGCTTTTTTCACGGATCTCCTGAGGAGTAGTCATATCTTAAAATCCACCTTTCAGTACTTGTTTAAAAGTAAAGCCCTGCGCTTTCAAAATCGGCGACCGCATCGCCGACGAGATCGACATTGGTCGGCGCGATTATATACGCCTGCGCGGAAACGCGCATGACCCTGCCGCCCAGAGCATAGGCTGCGCCGGACAAAAAGTCGAGCAATCTGCGCGCCGTGTCCGTCTCGGTCGCCTCAAGATTCATGAGCACCGCCTGATGTGCGCGGAGACTGTCGGCAATTTCGGCGGCCTCATCGAACTGCTCGGGATGCACGAACTTGAGCTTCATCTTCTGCTTTTCCTGCGCCGGAGCACTGTAGCTCGGCTGCTGCTTCGGCTCGCGCCGCGAAAACACGGGGCGCGGCTGCTTATCCTCAAAGCTTTCGTCTGCCGGGATATCGTCCTCCTGCCGGGAAAACTCATCCTCGGCGGCGCGCTCTTCGTTTTCTATATAATCATCGTCGTAAGGGTGCATAGCGTTGCGAATGTTATCTAACCATGCCATTGCACATCCTCCTTTGCGCTTAGTAATGTCTGGCCCCGAAGATGCCGGTGCCTACGCGGACTATGTTCGCGCCTTCCTCTATCGCGGTCTCAAAATCCGCGCTCATGCCCATGGACAAAAAGTCCATAGAGACATTATCGTATTTTTTTGCTCCATTGTCAACAAAAAGCTGCTTCATTGCGCGAAAATATGGGCGAATTTCTTCCGTTTTTTCGCAAATCGGGGGTATCGCCATCAATCCGCGCACCCGAATCGAGGAAAATTGCCCCATCTGAGGCAGGCACCCGGCAAGCTCACCGGGCGCAAAGCCGCTTTTTGCTACCTCGCCGCCGATGTTCACCTCCAGCAGCACATCCTGCACAAGTCCCATCGACTTTGCGCGCTTATCAATCGTCTCGAGAAGCTCGAGGCAATCGACCGACTCGATAAGCTGTACCTTGCCCACAAGGTATTTTACCTTATTTTTCTGCAAATGTCCGATGAAATGCAGCGGACAGCCCTCGTACGCGCCCTGCTCGAATTTCTCGCTCAGCTCCTGCACGCGGTTCTCGCCGCAGATATCTACCCCGGCGGCTATCGCCTCGCGCACGAGGGAAGCGTCGTTCATCTTCGTTGCCGCGCAAAGGCGCACGTCCTCCGGCGCTCTGCCGCTTCTGACGGCGGCCTCGGCAACGCGCTGCTTTATGCTTTTTACGTTTTCTGCAATACTGCTCATTTTCATCCCAGCTTTATCTTAATTTTTAACTGTCTAATAACTGTCTATAATTATCTGCATGCCTTCGCGTATCTCGCCCTCGCGGACAAGAACGTATCCGTCGCCGGTGTGCAGGATATCGGCCTTGCAGCGCTCGGCAAGGCCGGCGCGCAGAACATACACAAACGCTCCGTTTTCGTCGCGGTGCAGAGCATCGTCGGGGATCTTTATCCCCTGCGCCTCGGAAACCGTTATGCGGAATGCGGCGCGGCGCGTGTTGACAACGTCCTCAAGCCCGTCACGGCAGCGGAGCACCGCCTTTCCGTTTTCTGCGGAAATGACTGTCGCGCTCACCTCGTCCGGGAGCGAGACCGTTACGCTCATGCCCCGGCGGAGCTTATCGGTCTCCGGCGTTTCGGCGATGAAATACCAGCCGCCCGAGACTATTTTGCCCACCGCGCCCTGCGGAATAAACGGCTCGGCCGAGCTTACCTCCTCGAGCGGGCATGCCTCCAGACCGTCAACAAAGGTGCTGAATATCCCGGCCTCGGGCGCGTATGTAAGGCCGCGCATTTCGCCCTTGTCGGGCTGCGCGCCGCCGGATAATTCAAGGTGCGTCAGGTAATCGTCGAGCACGCTCTTCTCGACGGCTATGACGCTTCCGCCGGACACTCTGTCGCCCGGCTTGTGTGCAATATACGCGCCGTCGCCGTCACAGACTATGACGGTTTCCCTCCGCCAGACCGTGCCCTCGGCAACGATGCTTATCCTGACCTCGGCCCGTTCTGCCCTCACCGTTTCCGGCGACTGCTCGCGGCCGATGAAGAATGCCAGCGTCCACGCGGCAGCGGCGAGAAAGACCGCAGCCGCCGCGTATCGCAGGTACGATGCGCCCGCTTTCACTCCTCGCGGCTCAGCTCGACGGGCTTGGGCGGAATTATCGTCGATATCGCGTGCTTATAAATAAGCTGCTGCCTGCCGTCGGAATCGAGCACGACCGTGAAGCCGTCGTAGGCGCGGATAACGCCGTGCATCTGAAATCCGTTTACGAGAAACACCGTGAGACTTACCTTCTCGCGGCGAAGCTGATTGAGGAATGCGTCCTGAAGATTCTGTGTCTTTTGCATCTTTCGTGCTCCTGTTTATGTAGATTATCCCGTGCCGGGACAAGAGCATCATAAACCACACGAGTGCAAATATTCGGTCGAAAACCGTCGCGCTTCATTAAAATCGGGCGAGGACGGCCACTCGTACCATTTGACCGTTTCGTCGCGCCGCAGCCACGTCAGCTGCCGCTTTGCGTATCGGCGCGAGGAGAGCTTTATAAGCTCCGTCGCCTCGTCCTTTGTCATTTCTCCTTTGAAATATGCCGCAGGCTCTTTATAGCCTATCGCCTGCATGGCAGTACAATCGGGCGAAAGGCCGGAGTCAAGAAGCCCTTTTACCTCATCGAAAAGTCCGTCTGCGACCATTTTATCGACGCGCTCGTTTATCCTGTCGTACAGCATGGCACGGTCGGCAAAGCTCAGGGCTATCTTCACCGCGTCGTACTTTTTCGGGCGCTTTCCGGTTTTCTCGTCGTGCTCGGTGATCGTCTCGCCGGTGAGAGTGTATATCTCGATCGCGCGCACGATGCGGCGCTTGTCGGCCGGATGGAGCTTTGCCGCGCGCTCCGGGTCAAAGCCGCGCAGAGTCTCTATCATCGCCTCGCCGCCAAGCTCGTCATACTGCGCATTGAGCCTTTCGCGCAGAGCATTATCCTCCGCCCTTTCGGCAAAGTCAAGCCCCGAGATGAGCGAATCAATGTACAGATTCGTGCCGCCTGCAATTATCGGCAGCCTGCCGCGTGCCAATATATCCTGCACTGCTTTATTGGCATCTTCAACATAGCGCGATACGGAATAGACCTCGGTAGGGTCAACAATGTCTATCATGTGATGCGTAACACCCTGCATCTCGGTATGCGTTACCTTGGCCGTACCAATGTCCATACCACGGTATATCTGCATGGAGTCGGCCGAGACTATCTCGCCGCCGAACTTTTTTGCAAGCTCAACGGAAAGGCGCGTTTTGCCCGTTGCCGTCGGGCCTGTTATAACAACGATCTTATCTGCCATATCAAACGATCCTGCTGAAGAATTTATCGAGCTGCTTTTTGCTCAGGCGCGCGGAAACGGGTCTGCCGTGGGGGCAGTATTTGACCTCGCCCGAGGCGACGGCGCAGGCGATGCGCTCAAGCTCGGCGATATCGTGCCGCCGTCCGGCCTTTATCGCCGCCTTGCAGGCGACGGTGTGCAGTATCTCGTCGCGCGCGCTCTCGGCCGAGACCTCGCCGCCCTCGCGCAGCCTTTGGCATATCTCCTCAAGCGCGGATGCGGCCTCGGAAACGTCAACGTCGTCCGGCACCGAGCGCACGGCAAAGCTCTCCTCGCCGAACGGCTCGACCTCAAAGCCCATCTCGTCCAAAAGCGCGGCGTTTTTCTCGATGATCTCCGCGTCCTCGGCCGTCGGCCGGATGATGACCGGCGCAAGCAGCGTCTGGCTCATTATCTGTCTGCTCTGCGCCTTGAGGCGGTCAAATATCATGCGCTCGTGCGCTGCGTGCTTGTCGATGAGCATAAGCTCGTCGCCGATCTCCGCAAGGATGTAGGTATCCAGCGCCTCGCCGATCACGCGGCAGGCCGGAGCGCTGATTTTTTCAACATTTTCAACTGATTTTTCAACATTTTTTCGCTCGGGAGCGGGAGAAAAAAGGGGGTTTTTGTCGATTTTCGGCGAGACCGGGTCTTTTTGCAGCGGCTCGGGAGCCGGGTACGCCGCCGGAGCGCGGAAAACGGGTCTTTCCTCGCGCCTCGGCGCAGGCGCGGAAGCCGGGGGCTTCGCGGGCGAGGAGGAAGCCGCCTTGGCGCGGTATTCCTCGGCGCTCATGCTGCGGAAAAACTCCGGCTTCGGGGCGGAAACAGCGCGCCGCGTGCCCTCTGAGAGCGGGATCTCGATCGGCTTTTCCTCGGCCTCGAGACAGGCGCGCACGGTCTGGTAAACAAGGTCGAAAACCTTTTTCTCGTCGGAGAATTTGACCTCGGTCTTTGCCGGGTGAACGTTGACGTCCACCGCGCCGCGCGAAAGCTCGAGATACAAAACACAGGAGGGGAATTTTCCGGTCAGGAGCGTGTTTCTATACGCCTGCTCGACCGCCGATTGCAGCAGCACGGATTTTATATACCTGCCGTTGCAGTAAAAATGCTGGTTTGCGCGGTTGCCGCGGCCGAAGGCCGGGGACGAGGTGAAGCCCGTGACGGTCATGCTCTCGCCCTTGCCGGAAACCGGCAGCATGCCGCGCGCGGTCTCGCGCCCGAGAAGCGCGTACACCGCCGATTCCTCGCGCCCGTCGCCGGGGGTGAAGAAAACCTCCTCGCCGTCGCGCTTTAGGCGCACCGATACCTCGGGTCTGCCGAGGGCGCAGTGCAGCGCGGCCGAAATGCAGGCCGAGGCCTCCGAGCGGTCGGATTTGAGAAACTTCAGCCGCGCCGGGGTGTTGTGGAAGATATCGCGCACGGTGATGCTCGTGCCCTCCGGGCAGCCGATGGGCGACATGTCGATGATATCGCCTGCCTGAACGACGACGCGCACGCCCTCGGCCGCGCCCTTTTCGCGCGTTATAAGCTCAATGCGGCTGACCGCTGCGATCGCCGCAAGCGCCTCGCCGCGAAAGCCCATCGTTCCGATGGCTTCAAGACCCTTTTCGTCATGCAGCTTGCTCGTTGCGTGCCGGGTGAAGGCGATGCCCGCGTCCTCGGGGCTCATGCCGCAGCCGTCGTCGCTTATTTTTATGTATGTCGCGCCGCCGCTTTTGAACTCGACCGTCACCTTGGATGCGCCCGCGTCGAAGGAGTTTTCCATAAGCTCCTTTATCACCGACGCCGGACGCTCGACGACCTCGCCGGCGGCGATCATATCGGCCACCAGCGGCGGAAGAATATTTATGCGTGTCATGGGCTAACCTCGTCTTTGCTCATCTTTGTTAATTAACTCATTAGACATTAATTGTCTTGAAAATTCCACTGAATTTATGTTAATATATAATGTACTTTTATTGTTTGCAAGGGAAAAGAAAAATGGCATACGAAAGAAAAGAGATCAGCATTGAAGCCATCCGCCGGCAGGAGGATATCTGCCGAGAGATATACGATAGCTTCGTTTCGCAGAAAAACCGGCCGCTCGCAATGGTCGATACCTACGGCTGCCAGCAGAACGAGGCCGACAGCGAGAAGCTGCGCGGCTACCTCGCCGAGATGGGCTACGGCTTCACGCAGGACGAGTTCGAGGCCGACGTCATCGTCGTGAACACCTGCGCCGTGCGCGAGCACGCGGAGATGCGCGTTCTCGGCAATGTCGGGCAGCTTAACCACAGCAAAAAGCAGCGCCCCGGCCAGATAATCGCCGTGTGCGGCTGCATGGTGCAGCAGGAGCACATGGTCGAGAAGATAAAGAAGTCCTACCCCGTGGTCGATCTCGTTTTCGGGCCGCACGAGCTGTGGCGCTTCCCGGAGCTGCTGCTGAAAACCATGACGGGCCACAAGCGCGTTTTCGCCGCCGAGAAAAGCGACGGCTATGTTGCCGAGGGCATGCCCTTAAAGCGCGACAGCAGCGTTAAGGCCTGGCTTTCGATCATGTACGGCTGCAATAATTTCTGCACCTACTGCGTCGTTCCCTACGTCCGCGGCCGTGAAAGATCACGCCGCCCGGAGGATATCGTCGCCGAGGCACGCGAGCTTGTCGAGTCCGGCTGCAAGGACATTACACTGCTCGGACAGAACGTCAACTCCTACGGCAAGGATCTCGGTCTGGGCGTCGATTTTGCAGACCTCATCCGCATGATAAACGACATCCCCGGCGAGTTTCTCATCCGCTTCATGACAAGCCACCCCAAGGACGCAACGGAGAAGCTGTTCAAAACGATGGCCGAGTGCGAAAAGTGCGCGCATCAGCTGCACCTGCCCGTGCAGTCGGGCAACGACCGCGTGCTCAAGGCCATGAACCGAAACTACACCGCCGAGAAATACCTCGCGCAGGTAAGGCTTGCGCGCAGCTATATGCCCGACCTCGTCATAACCACCGATATCATCGTCGGCTTCCCCGGCGAGACGGACGAGGAGTTTGAGGACACGATAAAGCTCTGCGACGAGGTGCGGTACGACGCGATGTTCACCTTTATCTACTCAAAGCGCGTCGGCACCCCGGCGGCGAGCATGCCGGACGCGGCCACGCGCGAGGATAAGCAGCGCCGGTTCGACAGGCTGCTGGAGGCGGCAAACCGCGTTTCCGCCGAAAAGCACGCCGAGTATATCGGCAAAACCGTGCGCGTCCTCGTTGACGGCGAGACCGGCAAGGACGAGTACAACCTCTCATCGCGAACAAACGGCGGCCGCCTTGTGCATCTTGCAGGCGATAAGTCGCTGATAGGGCAGTTTATTGACGTAAAGATCACCTCGGGCAACACCTGGGCGCTGTACGGAAAGGTCGGAGAATAAAATGAAAAGCGAAAAGCTCAAAAGATTCCGCGTCACGCAGACGCTGCGCTTCCCCTCGAACATAATGAAAGGCTTTTTCTATGCCGGGCTTGTGCTGCTGCCGCTTGGCCTTGTCGTCGCGGTGCTTAGCTTTTTCGTTCCGGCGCTTGAGGGCGTGCGCGGCATTGCCGTCATCGCCGCCGCGCTTTCGGTGATCTGGCTGTTTGCCGCAAAGTTCATTTCCGAGACCAACTTCGGCCTTGCAAACGTCTCGTTCACCGAGCAGGGCATCATCTTCCGCACCGGCGGCGCGGACAGCGTCGAGTATCGCCTGAACTGGGACGATGCGGTCTGCTGCGGCAGGATCAAAACGCGCTGGTCGTGGTGGTGCTATGTCTCCGACCACGAGCTGAGCGAGAAGGAGAAAAAGGAGTTCCCCGAGTTTGTCGAAAAGGGCGTTTTCTATTTCTCCGACGCCGATAACACCGTCGAAGAGCTGAAAAAATTCCTCCCTCCCCGGTTTTCGGATGCGATTTGACGCAAATATGGTTTATGCCATTGTTCCGAATCGGGCTACCGCAATAGACGTATCCGTAGGAGCAGTAATGCGCCTCTAAATGTCTTCCCCTTGCGGAGCTTGAGGGGAAGATGCCGCTTGCGGCAGATGAGGTGTAAATAAATCCGCGCCGTAGGCGCCACAGCTTTTATAATATGAACGACACAAACAACGACAAATTAACGGCGTTTGCGCAAAAGCTGCGACGAAATATGACGAAAAATGTTTTTGCCTGACGGCAAAGATATAATCACACCTCATCCGTCGCCAAGGCGACACCTTCCCCTCAAGCTACGCAGAGGAAGTCAAAGGGTGCAGGCGATATTTTGCACCAATATAGAACAAACTCCCGGGGCGCGAAACAGCACGGTTTCCACCAATGTCTCGATACCGGGATACCGCAATAAATGTATCCGTAGGAGCAGTAATGCGCCGCTAAAAAAGCGGAACGGATAAATCCGTTTTTTCAGTAGCGCATTTACATTGTGTCGATGCGCTTGTTGCGTCAGCCCGACCATGGATTGCAGGCAAAACCGTGGCAACGGAACGGATAAATCCGTTCCCTACAAGCGACCGTTGGCCGCAGCGGAGAGCTAATAGCCGATAGTTGATAGGATTGATGTGCGCTTTAATTCAACCCCACGGCAGCAAAGCTGCCTGCTCCCCTTGACAGGAGAGCCAATTGAGTGCGGCAAAAAACTAAACACCGCACTAACATAGTGCGAGGCAACTACGGTTTCCTCCGTAGTCTCGATACCGGGACACCGCAATAAACGTATAGGTACAGCGCTAAAGCGCCTCTGAAAAAATGAGAGATAGACTTGGAATTTACATTCACATACCGTTTTGCGTTTCAAAATGCAGCTACTGCGATTTCTACTCGATCGCCGGCGGCAAGCAGCGTATGCCCGACTATCAGTCGGCGCTGCTGTCGCACATAAGCGAGTCGGCCGAAGCGATAGAGAGCTACGAGATCGACAGCATCTACATCGGCGGCGGAACGCCGAGCTGCTACGGCGCAAAGCGCATCGTCGAGATCCTCGACGAGCTCAAGCGCATCGGCAACGTGCGCCTCGACTCGGAGATAACGGTCGAGGTAAACCCCGACACGACGAAGCTCGAGGAGCTCAAGCTCCTGCGCGCGGAGGGCGTGAACCGCCTGTCGATCGGCGTGCAGTCGGCAAACAACGACATATTGAAGATCATCGGCCGCCGGCACAACTTCCGCCAGGCGGAGATAGCCGTTGACACGGCGCGCGAGGCCGGGTTCGAGAACGTGAGCCTTGACCTGATATACGGCCTGCCGAGCCAGACGCGCGGCGACTGGGCCGACACGCTCTCGCGAGCGCTTGAGCTGCACCCGGAGCACCTTTCGTGCTACGGCCTGAAGCTTGAGGAGGGAACGCCGATGTATCGCAGCTACCTCGGCTCGCCGCTCATCCCGGACGAGGACGAGCAGGCCGACATGTACCTGTACACGGTCGATACGCTGGCGCACTACGGCCTGAAGCAGTACGAGATATCGAACTTCGCCATACCCGGCTACGAATCGCGGCATAATTTGAAGTATTGGCAGCTGGGCGACTACATGGGCTTCGGCCCGGGCGCGCACTCGTGCGCAGGCGGCGTGAGATACAGCTATGTGCGCGATCTTGACAGGTATGTTTCCGCCGTTGTGGGCGACAGCATGATAATCGACGAGTACGAGCAGATAGTTCCCATCCAGAAGGCCACGGAATATCTCATGCTCGGCATGCGCACGACCCACGGTATATCCGAAAAGGAATACCACAGGATATACCGCAGCGACTGGGAGCCGATAGAGGAGACCTTCGAGCTGTTCGAGCGCAAGGGCTGGGCAGAGAAAAGCGGCGAGCGCTGGCACCTCACCCCGGCAGGCTTTTTGATCTCGAACGTGCTCATAAACGCCGTTCTGGAGGCGCAGACCGGCGCAAAGGTCGAGAACAATCCGTGGATGCGCGACGCGTTCCGCCAGGAAAAGAAGCAGGAGCTTCCGCAGGGCGAGTACGAGCGCTTCACCTCGGTGTATAAGGATAAGCTGAACTGATAAAAGGAGGGACGGCATGGCAAGAGGCAAGCATGAAGCTTCAAAAAAGTCTGAAAAGACCAAACCCGAGAAAAAGCCGAAACGCTCGGGCGGCGCGAAAAAAGCCGTCCTGATAATCGTGATCGTCTGCGCCTTCTTAGCAGCGGCAGCTCTCGGCGGCGGATACCTCGCCGGGCATTCGGATAAGATCCACCCCGGCATGACCCTCGGCGGAGTGAGCATCGGCGACATGACGGCAGGCGACGCCGCCGCCGCGCTTGAAAAAGCCGGCTGCGACTTTGCCGGCGGCAGCGTCAAAGTAACGCTCCCGGGCGATTTTGAGTTTGCCGTGTCGGCCGAGCAGGCCGGGATGGCGATGAGCTGCGAGCAGGCCGCGCAGGCGGCGTTTGACTACGGCCACTCGGGAAATGCTTTCGGCGACCTTGTGTGCTATTTTAAAAGCATCACCGGCGGCGTGAGCGATGCCGAGATCCTCGCGTCGGCGAGTGCCGACGGCGTTCGCGCGGCGGTGGATAAGGCGCTTAATGACTATAACGAGCACATGGGCAAGGGCTACGAGGTCGATGAGGAAAACCAGACCCTGAAAATGATAAAGGGCCTGTCAACGAAGGATATCGACGCCGATAAGCTCTGCGAGAGCATCGTGAAGGCGTTTTCCGACGGAAGCGGCGCCGTTAAATACGAGGCCGGCGGCGAAAATGCCGAAGCGCCGGACTTTGACAAGCTGCACGAGGAGATATGCGCCGAGGCGCTTGACGCAAAATACGACCCCGAAACGCAGAAGGCCACCGAGAGCCGCGTCGGCATTGAGTTTGACGCGAAAAAGGCTCGGGAGCTTTGGGATAAGGCCGAAAACGGCGCAACGGTGAAGATACCGCTTGCCGTGACGCAGCCGAAATATACGCAGGAGCAGCTTGATAAGATGCTCTTTGCCGACAAGCTCGGCTCGCAGACGACGGGCTATGCCTCGAGCAACTCGAACCGCGCAACGAACGTTGAGCTTTCGGCCAAAAAGATAAACGGATATATCCTCGCTCCGGGCGAAACGTTTTCGTACAACACCGTTGTCGGCAAGCGCACTGCCGAGGCCGGCTTCAAATCCGCCGGAGCATACGCCGGCGGCAAGGTGGTGCAGGAGATAGGCGGCGGCATATGCCAGACCTCATCGACGCTCTACTGCGCGGCGCTGTACGCAAATCTTGAGATCGTCGCGCGCGACGAGCACGGCTTTGCCGTTTCCTATGTCCCCTGGGGCATGGACGCAACGGTCAGCTGGGGCGGCCCGGAGTTTAAATTCAAAAATAACCGCGAATTCCCGATAAAGATCGTGACCAAATGCGAAAACCGCCAACTCACGATAGAAATTTGGGGCACCGACACCGACGGAAGCTATGTTAAGATGGACTATTCGGCGTGGACGGTGTATGATACAACGTATCCGAGCGTTGCGATAGGCACAAAGGCCGTGACCTACCGCTGCGTTTACGATAAAGACGGCAACCTGATAAGCCGAAACAAAGAGGCAAACAGCTACTACCACTATCACCCCGAGAATATACAGTGGCCGACGCCGTCAGAAACCCCGGCCCCGGCAGAAAGCCCGGCACCGTCAGAAACAGCAAGCGCTGATCCTTAAACGAATGGAGAAACACACAATGGAAAAGGGAAAGTTTTATATCACAACACCGATCTACTACCCCTCGGATAAGCTGCACATAGGCCACACCTACTGCACCGTGGCGACCGACGCCATCGCGCGCTATAAGAGGATGTGCGGCTACGACGTCATGTTTCTGACCGGCACCGACGAGCACGGCCAGAAGATAGAGGAAAAGGCAAAGGCCGCCGGCCTTACGCCCAAGGAGTTTGTCGATAAGATCGTCGAAGGCCCCGGCGGCATCACCGATCTGTGGAAGCTCATGAACATATCCAACGACCGCTTCATCCGCACGACCGACGACTATCACGTTCAGGCCGTCCAGCGCATCTTCAAGAAGATGTACGACAAGGGCGACATATATAAGGGCGCATATAAGGGCATGTACTGCACGCCCTGCGAAAGCTTCTGGACCGAGAGCCAGCTCAAGGACGGCAAGTGCCCCGACTGCGGCCGCGAGGTCCACTACGCAGAGGAGGAGGCATACTTCTTCCGCCTGAGCAAGTACGCAAAGCCCGTGCAGGAGCTGCTTGAGAGCGGCACCTTCCTTGAGCCTGCATCGCGCGTGAACGAAATGATAAACAACTTCATCAAGCCCGGCCTCGAGGATCTGTGCGTTTCGCGCACGAGCTTCACCTGGGGCATCCCCGTTGATTTTGACCCCGGCCACGTCGTGTACGTCTGGGTCGACGCCCTGTTTAACTACACCTCCGCGCTCGGCTTCTTAAACGATAAATACGACGATTACGACAAGTTCTGGCCGGCAGACGTTCACATCGTCGGCAAGGAGATCGTCCGCTTCCACTCGATCATATGGCCGGCAATGCTCATGAGCATGGAAATGCCCCTGCCCAAGAAGGTCTACGGTCACGGCTGGCTGGTCATCGACGGCGGCAAAATGAGCAAGTCAAAGGGCAACGTCGTTGACCCGTACAAGCTTGCCGACATGTTCGGCGTCGATGCGCTCAGGTTCTTCCTGCTGCGAACCTTCCCCTTCGGCTCGGACGGCAACTTCTCCAATGAGCTGCTTATATCCACGATAAACACCGACCTTGCAAACGACCTGGGCAACCTCGTTTCGCGCACGACCGCAATGGTCGAAAAGTATTTCGGAGGCACCCTGCCTGCCGAGCGCGAGGCCGACTCCCTTGACGATGAGCTTAAAGAACTTGCGCGCACGAGCCGCGATAAGTACGAGCAGCAGATGGACAAGCTCCAGCTCCACCTTGCGCTCGAGGAGGTCTTCAAGCTCATCCAGCGCGCAAACAAATATATCGACGAAACAGCTCCCTGGCAGCTTGCCAAGGATGAGAGCAAAAAAGCTCGCCTTGCAAGCGTTCTGTATAATCTGCTCGAGTGCCTGCGCATAAGCCTCATCATGCTCAAGCCCTTCATCCCCGAAAGCTGCGACAAGGCATTTGCGCAGATCGGCGCATGCGAGAAGTGCTCAAGCTGGGACAGCGCCGCCGTTTTCGGCGCCCTGCCGGCAGACGTCACCGTCCGCAAGGGCGAAACGCTCTTCCCCCGACTGGATATGGAAAAGGCTCTTGCCGAGCTTGAGAAGATGAACGCTCCGGCAGCGCCGAAGTTTGACCCCATCGAGCCGGAAGTCACTATCGACGACTTTTCAAAGTGCGATATGCGCGTGTGCAAGGTCCTCTCCTGTGAGGCCGTGAAAAAGAGCAAGAAGCTTCTGAAGTTCAAGCTCGATGACGGCACCGGCACTCCGCGCCAGATACTCTCCGGCATCCACGAGTTCTACGAGCCGGAGCAGCTCGTCGGCAAGACCGTCGTTGCGATCCTCAACCTGCCCAACCGCAAGATGATGGGCGAGGACTCCTGCGGCATGCTCATCTCCGCCGTGCACGAGCACGACGGCAAGGAACAGCTGCACCTGCTGATGCTCGACGATAACATTCCTGCCGGCTTCCGCCTGTGCTGAAAGGAGAAACGCATTGAATCTCAATCTTAACGTCATAAAGTTTTTGCAGCAGTATGATAATGATCCCGAGCTGCGCGCAAAGGTCGAGCAGGCCGAGATGATGTATCCCGGCTCGCTTGAGATACGCGAATCGGTCGTCGAGGATGTGCTGATCCCCATCGCCGAGGAGATGGGACTGGGCTTCACGCTCATGGACCTGTATAATTACGAGCGCCAGCTCAAGCGCGAGCGCAGCCGCGACGTTGCCCTCACCGAAGAAGAACTCAAGGCTGCCGACGAGGAGTATCACTACTGGCTTGTCGATAAGGGCTGGGAAAACGACGAATCCTGCTTCAAGCAGGGTGAGCAAAAAGGCATAGACTGATTTAGGTAACGAGAGCCGAACCGTCATCGGTTCGACTCTCGTCTGCCGATGCGCAAAAAAACAGACGGTCATTTGACCGTCTGTTTTCCTTGGTGCTCCAGCGGGGATTCGAACCCCGG
>OGFD01000760.1_pt1 | contig 19978 bp, 8 predicted proteins | sample 1570851 | NCBI WGS metagenome assembly OGFD01 (sample SAMEA2582077, study PRJEB24529) | metagenome | biome: Human gut stool | place: China | collected 2011
AGCCGCCTCCTTTTATCAAGAGCCTCAGATTTCGAAAGATTTCTGAGGCTTTTTTGTTTTCATGCTGATTTCACAATCTGTATATTTATTGTCTACATCCTCTGTTTTCTTCAATTTTTGCTGCAGCATTTGCCTAAATCATGATATGTATAAAATGTTGCTTAATTGTAGGGTTTACATTTATAAAATCAGCAAAATAACGTACTAAAATGTTTCTTTCCACCAAAAAAATACATTTTATACCCCCCCATATTCATTTTTTTTATTATTTTTGCCCCCAGAAAATGCAAACTATCATGTAAACGGTTAATTTATATAATTACCTATTTATATAGTAAGAACGAAAAATAATAGAATAAACTAAACTCTTTTAATAGATGGTGAAACGATTGATTTTAGCAGTGTTACTCATATTTGTATCGCTAGCTAATTATGCGCAAAACACGGGAGTCAAGTCCAACCTCTTATATTGGGCTACAACAACTCCTAATCTCGGTGTCGAGACTGCCTTAGGCAAGAAGCATACCGCTCAGGTATTCTTTGGCTTCAATCCTTGGAAACAGTCCGGTGGCGACCAGTCAAGCCTTCGTCATTGGCTTTTGCAACCAGAATACCGTTACTGGTTCTGTCAGAGCTTCAATGGCTGGTTCTTGGGTGTTCATGCCATGGGCGGACAGTTTAATGCAGGAGGAGTGAAGTTACCCCTTGGCTTTTTCAAATCTCTACGCGACCATCGCTATGAAGGATGGTATGTAGGTGGTGGTGTGACCGCTGGTTATCAATGGCCTCTTTCCAAGCACTGGAACCTGGAAACCTCTGTAGGTTTCGGATATGATTATATCCAGTACGACAAGTTCAAGTGCGGTGCCTGTGGCGAGAAGGAGAAGTCATCTCATGACAACTACGTAGGTCCTACCAAGGCAGCCATTTCTCTTATTTATATGTTGTAACTCATTAAACATAATCTATGAGTATGAAAGATTTTAAGAACTACATATTATTATTCAGCTCTCTTTTGATGGCTATGCCTCTTGCAGCCCAGGATTGCAAGAGTCTCAAGTTGGCTGCCGATAAGATTCAGGTATCTAATGTACAGATGTCTCATCACAATGACCTGGTTACGGTTGCGATGGATCTGAATCTCGATTCCCTGGATCTCCCTACCAACAACCAGTTTGTCTATACTCCGATGATCAAGCATAAGGGTGAGCTGCTCAAGATGCCGGAGATTGTTATCAACGGCAGAAGACAGCAGATTATGTATGACCGTGGAGTAGGGAAGAAACAGTTGCAGCTTTCACCTCAGGCTTTGGTGGTGAAGCGAGACAACAAGAAGCAGCAGACCGTGAAGTATCTTGCCTCCGTTCCTCTCTCTTCTAAGGAAAGAAACTACGATTTGGATATTCACGAAGACCTCTGCGGTTGTGGTGATCTGCAGGATGGCAATGATTTCACGATTTCTCGCCGTCGCCAGCCGGTAGCTTCTTTCGTCCGTCCGGAGGTAGAGGCAATCAAGGTCCGTCATCTGGATAAGCGCGCTTATATCGATTTCCCGGTAGATCGTATCGAGCTGCATCCTGATTACCGCCGTAATCCAGAACAGTTGGATAGCATCATCCGCACCATCAATGCATTGAAGGAAGACAGGAACCTCGAAGTGAGCGGCATCAACATTCATGGTTATGCATCACCTGAGAGTCCTTATACCCATAATGATTATCTGGCAAAGAACCGTGCCAAGACGCTGACCGAATATGTGCGCCGGATGGTGAAGTTGCCAAACAATCTCTTCACGGTTTCTTCTACTCCAGAGGATTGGGATGGTCTGATAGCTTATATTAAAGGTAGCAACCTGGAGCATAAGGATGCCATTCTGGCGATTATTGCAGACAAGAGTCTGAATCCGGATGCCCGCGAGTTGAAGATTAAGAAGCAGTATTCTTCAGAGTATCGCTTTATGCTCGACACCTGGTATCCAGCCCTCCGCCATTCCGACTACCACATTACTTATAAGGTGAAACCTTTCGATGTGGAAGAGGCAAAGGAGATTATCAAGACAAAGCCACAGCAGTTGAGCCAGGAAGAGATGTTCATGGTAGCCCAGACTTACGAGCCAGGCAGCAAGGAGTTTAATGATGTGATGGAGATCGCCGTCCGCATGTTCCCAGAGAATGAGACAGCGAATCTGAATGCAGCCATAACCCGCTTGAATGCCGGTGATGCAGATAATGCGAAACAATATCTCGACAAGGCTGGAACCAGTGCCGATGCCCAGAATGCCCGAGGGGTCTATGAGATGCTGAAGGGCAACGAGAAGCAAGCTCGTTATTATCTGGAGCAGGCAGCCAAGGCAGGTGTTGCTTCTGCAAAAGAAAATTTACAGAATCTATAAAGTTATACATACTGTCTGTTTAGGACAATATAGCTATTCCTTAGAGCCAGGGTACTGCCCTGGCATGGGACAGTTTTCTGAACCAGACATATCTTTTCTAAGAACAAATATAGAAAGAAACTCAAATATAACGTATTAGATGAATTGTAAACCAAATATATAAAAATGTAATATAATTAGATTTTTAAGAACGTTTATAAGTAAAGAAATAATTATTAATAACAACTATAATAACTTACAAGATGAAGAAAACTTTATTATTTTCCGTTGCATTGGCGGGGCTGATGCTCGGTTCTTGTTCAAGTAGTGATGATCTGAATGGCGGTGGAAGTGGAAATCCAGGTTTTAACAAGGACGGTAATGGATTTATGTCCATCTCTGTAAATCTCCCAACTCGTTCTGGCAGCACAACACGTGCAGAAAATGACAAGTATGAGGACGGATTGTTACCAGAGTATGAGGTAAAGAATGGTATTTTGGCTTTGTTTGATGCATCAAGTAAGACATCAGAAGGCGATTATACATTGCTTGCTGCTTACAAATTGGATTTGACAGATTCTGAACTTGATACTGATAACGACAACATCACATCTACTCATAGTGTTGTTACTCAGATTAAGTCAACAACAGCTACTGATGTTTATGCGCTTGTCCTTTTGAATGATAATAGTATTCTTACAGCAAGTGATGGTAAATTGCTTCAGAATGGTTCAACAGATTTAACAGGCAAAACTTATAATGATATTTTGGCCCTGACCACAGAAAATGCGATGACTGGTACAGGTTTCTTTATGGCAAATGCTCCTGTCAGTGCAACTCCAGGTAATGCCTCTGCACCTGATGGTAAGTATACAACACTTTCTAAGGTTGATTTGACTAAAATTAAAGAAACTAGAAATGAGGCTATCAATGACCCTGCCGTTTCTGTATTCGTAGAGCGTAGTGTTGCAAAGGTTAGCTTGAACTCAACTTCGCTTTCAGGTAATACTTCAGATGATAACCTTCCATACGAATTTAATGGTTGGGTACTTGATAATACAACCAAGTCTTCATACATTGTTCGCAATATGGGAACTAAAGCTGGTACTTATCTGAAATACTCTTCAGAGAAGTTTGGTACAACTCTTAATTCTCGTTTTGTAGGTGATACCAAATTGGGTGCTACATCAAAGCAGCCAGAAGTTGCCTTGTATCGTACCTATTGGTGTGTAGACCCAACATATGACAAGACATTTGATGCAACAGCTCATAAAGCTAACTTTAATACAGTTACTTCTGCTGCAGATGTAACAAGTTGGCTTACATCAGGTAAGTATGTATATTGCCATGAGAATACATTTGATGTAGCCCACATGGATTATTCAAATACTACCCGTGCTTTGGTTAAGGTTACATTTAATGGTGGTAATAAATTCTATACCAATAATGGAGCTAATGCTATCCTTGATACAGATGGCAAGCGTGATGATGCAGTTATGTCATACGTATTAGGTACAGATATTAACATTGTTGATTTGAAGAAGTACTTGTCTGACAACCAGAAAACTACAGGTACAGTTACTTGGTCAAGGGCAGACTTCGATCTTACATGGGCTGCAACTCCTGATAAAGATGGTATCTTGAAGGTTACAGGTATTAAACTTTCTGCTGCAGGTGAGGGAAAACTTAAAACTGGTTCTCCAGCCTTTACTGGTTGGGATGCCATTAAGGATCAGCTTAATACAAACCGTGTAATCCGTCAGTATGACAATGGTGCTTCTTACTATGAGGTAAGAATCAAGCATTTTGCAGGTGATGATGCTAAAAATGGTGATCTTGCACCATGGAATACATGGGAGACAGTTAAGCCATCTGCATCTGAAGCTTATCCAGGTAATAAGGAGCAGAACTATTTGGGCCGTTATGGATTGGTTCGTAACAACTGGTATGACATTGATGTTACTGCAATCAAGAAGATAGGTTCTCCTGTTGTTCCAGATATCACTACAGATAATACTCCAGATGATAACATCGATGCTTATATCTCTGCAAAGATTAATGTCCTCTCTTGGGCTAAGCGTACACAGAGTACTATCCTCGGAAAGTAATTTGATAAAAGATAAAATATAGAAAATAATAATTGATTAGCGATATGATAGCGCAGAAGATAAACAAATGGTTAAAGGGTGTCATGGCAGCTGCCATGACCCTGACCGTCGCGACCTCATGCCACGATATGTGGCACCAGGATTACAGCGATTGTCCTAATGGTGTATATGTGAAGTTTAAGTATGATTATAACCTTCAGCGTGCCGACATGTTCAACGACCATGTTGGACAGGTAACGCTGTATGTATTCGACGAGAACGGAAACTATATAACCCAACAGACCGAGACGAATTCTGCGCTATCATCGCCTCTCAAAGACCCAAATTATGTGATGCACGTCGAGAACCTGCAGCCAGGTAAATATCAGTTCCTTGCCCTTGCCGGACAGAATGCTTACGCCGACCAGTTAGCTTCAGACCGCGCCAAGTTCGTTCGTACCGCTCCATCGGCTATAGGAGATAAGATGCAGACACTGGAAGTGAATCTCGACCATGAAAATAGGGGAGAGTATGATGAGGTTGTCAACAACAGCCTTCCTCTCGATACCCTCTGGCATGGTAAACAGCTGGAGGCAGTAGAGGTATCATCCTCAAAACCTTCTTATGCAACCATCCCTCTGGTGCGTGATACCAAGAAGATCAATGTGGCGCTTCGTGACCTTGACTCTCCACAGGATATGGATGTCAACGACTACACGATGACCATCGAAGACCATAATGCCCGCATCCTTTGGGATAACTCTCTCGATGAGAGCCGTAAACTCATTTATACCCCTCATGCTACATGGAATACGGTAGATGAGGACGAGCAGGGCAAGACTGCCCATGCCGACTTTATGACTTCCCGCATTCTGAAGCACAAAGATAACAACCTGGATGGCCGACTCCTGATTAAGAGTAAGGAGACAGGAAATACAGTAGTCAATGTAGATTTGCCTGAACTCTTAAGTATTCTTCGCACCAGCGAGGAGTACAGTTACAGTGCACAGGAATTCCTAGACCGTGCCTACGATTACAAACTTCAGTTCTTTATCCAGGGTGGCAAGCTCAAGTATTGCTACATCACCATCAGCGTGAATGTACTGAGTTGGAGCAAGCGCATCCAGTTCGAAGAACTCCATTAACATGTCCTACCCGGCTTTCAGTAAGCCGATATAAAAAGAAAGTGTATGTTTAAAATGAAAACTATAACCCTCTCATTGCTAGCCCTTTTGCTGGTTATGTCGTTCGCATCCTGTGCGAGTGACACTACTAGTGATTTGCCTCTGCCAAACAAAGATATGAAGGCATATCTGCAGGTAAAGGTAACGGTGGAAGGTAGTGGAGATACACGAGCGAGTAGGGCAACTAAAGGACCTCAAGGAGGTGAAGAAGGAGATGGAAGAGAAACAGGGCTTGATAATGAAAATGAAGTCAATTCTCTTACTGTCTTACTATATAAATCTGATAAAGATGACCTGTCGGAAGATGCTACTATAGATTATGTATATACATTTACCGGTTTAAATAAGGAAACAACTTCTTCTGACAAAGATGCAACTTATACTACCGTTCCAAGAGAAATAGATGCATCAATTGTCGGCAAGAATTATCATGTGATAGTGATAGCCAATGCAGACGATATGACTTCCAGATGTAAAGGAAAGATTAGTGAAGTAAGAGATTTGCAGATGTCGAAGGTGTGCACCCGAGATGCTGATATTACAAATTTCTCAAACTTCATCATGTCATCAAAGACGGATGCTAAGATAGATTTCACCAAGGAAGGTTCAGAAACAGATCCTTATGTGGTAAATGTAGACATCGAGCGCCTGGCTGCCCGTATCGACATCATTCCAAATGCTACTTTTGATGGTACAAGTCAAGGTTATTATTATGATGTAAAAGATGGCGCAAATGTAATAGGCGGTTTTAAGCTTGAATCTGTTACTCCTAGCAAAGTCTTGACAAAGGGAGAATACCTGATTAAGCGAGTTTCTTCAGATGCAGCTGTATCTGCAGTTACTTATTTCGGATTAGAAGCCAAAGATGCAGACAATAAAGCAACTAATTATGTGGTTTGCCCTTGGACAAAGACCCGTGCAGGTCTTACTCTCGCAGAAGCCGAAGGTCCTGCATCTCTATATAATGTAAAGGAGACAACTTCTACCAGTACGGCTGTAGGAGAAGCATCTTACATTCTCGATTATGTGATGGAGAATACAACCACCGATAACGCCGAGGATTATTCTACTGGCCTTATCTTTAAAGGCAAGTATTATGAGGCTTCCGACTGGGATGCAACAAACCATCGTCCGATAGCAAGTGCAACAGGTACTGATAAGGAATATACCTACACCATTCGTCATAGTGACCCAAATGGTACTGGCCCTTCTACCGCCCAAATGTATTACGGTATCGTCCGCAATAACATCTATCAGGTAAAGATAGAAGGAGTGGTGGGAAAGACTAAAGGTTTGAAGTTGACAATCCACGTGAGAAAATGGGCAACCTATACTCACGATGAGACTACAATGTAAAAACGAAACAAATAGATAAACAGAAAGTATAGTTTGAAATTAAACTTTCAGAGAAAATGAAAACGATTAGAACGATACATACGGCATTGATTCTGATGGTGCTAGCCTTAATCTCGGCTTGCTCCACAGATAGTGCTGACTCTATACAGGGAGGCAGTGGAGGCGATAACCAAGGCGATAAGGTTACCGTCCACATGACTCTTTCTACGGCTTCTTCTTCCGGAACCAGAGCTACGTTGTCATGGAATGATGGCGTAGATGCAGAAAACATGAAGAGCTGGGTAGTAGCCTTTGTAAAAGACGGCAAGGTTGTTTCTTTTGTAGAGAATACGGATGTATCGGCTAATAATCGCATTAAAGATGAAGTCACAATCAAGGATCTTCCTAAAGGAGAAGCTACCTATCAGGTTTATTCCTTCGCCAATCTAACAGCAACAGAACTTGGCATCTCAAAAGATGCAACCGTCAATTTTGATGATAAGGAATGGAAGATGGATGGTAATGGCTTCGATGCTACTACCAAAGGCATTCCAATGAGCAATAAGCAGGAAGTAACGATAGATGCTTCCGGTAAGCCTAATAAAACTGAGCTTTGGGTAGTAAGAATGCTGGCAAAGGTTACACTTCGGTTTAAGAATCCAAGTGCTACTCCTTTGGTAATCAATGATATTACGTTGAGTGATGTAACTTCAAATCCTTCAACTACCGTCAATAAAGATGGTAATATCATGTTGTTGCCAAAGCATTCGGATGCTTCAGGAACCTCTGGCGCTACTGGTTCATCTAACCTAACTGGTGCAGATAAGGATCAGGTTAAATGTATTCCGAATCTGGTAAGGCAGGCTGCAACGGAGAATTATACTTATAAGCTGACTAAGACAATACCAGCGAAGGTAGATAAATACGAAACAGAGAATGAGATTTCGTTTTATGTAAATGAAAGCGCAGCGGGCAATACTTCCAAGTATTTCATCATTAATCTGAATACTTCAGCAGGAGTCAAGCGTTACGCCCTGTTCCAGGATTGGACAACGATAGCTCGCAACGACCATCACATTCTTCCTATCTCATTAGATGATTATAAGTTGAAGTTTGATGTTCAGTCCTTCACAGCCATCGGCCTCTATCCATCCATAACAGATAACGGAACCACTCTTTCCTACACCTGTTATTACCCGGAAGAGGAATTCCATATCCAGCCAAAGGTAGCAAAGGCAAGTAATGACAAGCCTGTATCAGGAACCATCGATTATACCAAAGTAAAATGGGAGTTAATCCAAGAAGATGATATGGCTGATGCAGCAGCTACTACTGCGAATGCCCAGAAGGTGTTTAAAGGTCTTCCATCATGGAATACAACCACCGGCTATTTTGAAGGTACCTTCAATGATGACAATGCCGACAAGCAGAGGGCCCTCTATCAGGTCACAGTCCCTGTGCCGGGTGAAACGAGCAAGTCTCTTATATACAAGATACTTTTCACCAAGGATTTAAGCAGTTATGCTGCTCGTAAACATTATACACGTAAATACTATCGCTATGAATAAGATTAAAAACATATATCGCACTCTCATCCTCCTCCTTTCATTGGTTTTAATGCCAGTGAAAGGATGGGCTAGTGATGGCTACTATGTAAAGGGTACAGCTGTAGAGTTGCAATGGAGTGATTATATTAAAGATTATTACAATTATGCATGTTTCTATTTTGAGAAAGATGGAGCTAAGCTTGATATATCAAGTTGGGTGATTAGTAATGACTATTCGTTCGGTCACGAAATAAAGAATCTTGATTGGTCTGCTCACGAGAAAGATAAGAATTATGTGTATTATGATAAAACAAAGTTAGGTTTTGAAACTTATCCTCAACTTTTTCAGTATAAAATAGATCCAAAGAGTACGGATATTCATAATGCAAAACTCGTTCTCCTCCTTTCTAATGATGCCGAACTCTTAAACCAGAAAGAGAATCTTGCCGGCGTCAAGAAGATGGAGTTCGATCTTTATACAGAAGATGGCTTGAAGTCTTCTGCGGTTAAGCATGGCAGTAACTCTGCTGACTTTTCAAAAGCAGAAAGTACTTCTATTATTCCAAAAGCAGCGACATCTACCAATGTAACTTTGCCTGACTTCAATGCCAAGTATTTGCGTTGGCAGTTGTTTGATTCTGAGACATCAACAACTCCTGTTCCTCACATAACAGATATATTGAGTAATTCTTCATCAGCAGTTAAAGGTTCTGATTTGATTTTCTTTAATGCAACCGATATAGCCAATGAGGCAGCTCGTACTGTGACCTTTGATTTCTCAAAACTTGCAACAGGCGCAAATGTAGAGAATTATGTTTTGAAGTGTACCTGGGCAAATAATGGCGATGATGATGCTAAGGTGGTAACATATAATGGAAGCACTTATATTCTTCAAGAGCCAACTCTTAATGGAGAATATTCCTTTAAGTTTGTAAAGCAGGAAACACTTGATGCGCTTCCTTTGGAGCTTTCTGCCGACAATGGAGCTGCAGCAGCAAGACATGATGTAGATGCGATATATAAAGACAATAAACTTGAGGTAAGTTTGAAAGATGTAGTTCCTGAGATTCTTTCTGATTTCGGCGTTGCTGATAAGAAAGATGTCAGCGACTTCTATATGCGTTGGGTATTGGCTGATAAGGATGGCAAAATCATTAGCGCTAATTCTAATAATCGCGCTCTGGCTTTGCGCAAAACTTCTGATGGTGTGGGGTATTATACCTTGTTGTCAAAAGAGGGTTCTTCTTTATTGCCTAATGGATTGAATGTAACTTTCGAGTTGCCTTCCGGTTTTTCATGGTCATCAGACATGAAAGTATATTGCTTGTTGACTAATGACCTCACTGGCCATGAAGCGAAATATGGCGTCATTACAAAAGAGCCATCAGCTTTCAAGAGCAAGATAAATGTAAAACTCTACTCTCCTGAAGCTCTTCCATTTAAGCATTACGAGGGTATCGCCAATAAGAAGGGAGATTGGGATATGGTGAATGGCCATACCTATCAGAAGACCCATGAATGGGAGTATTATTACTATGTTGATGGAACTGAAGACAAACAGCAGATTCTCTTATCCCTGCCTTTCCAGTGGTATGAAGCTTCTGGTAATAACCTAGAACCTCGTGGCTATTTCCGTTGGTATGATTATAATACTGATCAAGAATCAGATCATCTAATAGTTTGTGGTGATGAGACACAAACTAAATTATTCAAGAAGGGAAATTGGGGATTATTCGCCAATAATATCGGTGCAAGTCCTACTAGCAAACTGATAGGTGTTAATTATAGTACTTCCCATGTTAACGCTTCATGGAAAGGGGAGACTATTGCCTGTGATGTAAGTAGATATGTTGACGGAATGGATGAGTCAAGGACTTATCTGCTCCATGAACCAACTTTGTCTATTCGTTACATCTTCCATATTCTGCCCAAAAAGAAGATTGCTGATGATATCATGGCTGCATTATGTAATCATGATGATGGTGCCTATACTTATGAAGATAATAAGAAGGTTACATTTGGTTATAAGGATGAAAACTCAGAAACAACATTGCGTTTGCAATTGAATAATATTTCTCGATACTCATTTTATCCGATGACACCTGATGGCTTGAAAAAAGTTGTATATAATAATGATATAACTGAAGCTGATTTTGATAAGTCAAAATATGTATCTGTTCCCCAGTACGGAGGTTCTATTGTATGGCGTATTTATGATGTTTCTAAATCAAAATATTGCGAGTTATCTGGGGATGGTCGCTTTCTTGATTTAAGTGAAAAAAAATTGAATGATGCTACATGGTATAATTTAGAAGGCTCGGCTATTGATGATAAAGATAAGCCGGTTATAGATAAAGGTATTCCTGTATTTGTTGTAGCTTATTTGAAAGCTTCAGATACACAGATGTGTCCTGTAGCTAACTTTGATGTTCGTTTTATGGATTTCCATCCAATGACGCATGATCAGATAACTGCTGCAGGCTATAATAACAGAACCATATCATATCTTGATGAGCATTATCAAATGGCAACCAAACCTATATCATTTGATGATGATGATGTTGAGCAAACGGTGGCAGCCCCAACAACTCCAGATGACAACCAAGATCGATTGCCATCAAGATGGGATCGACGTGCCTATAGCTTCGTATATCGAGATTTGATAGACTATGATGCAGCTGTTACTGGTTATTCTGGTATTGGACATTCCCCACTTCATGGAGATTATGGACTTTATAAAACTGCTAATATTTCTGGTATTTCAGGAAATGGTGATACGGATAATTATGTTTGGTGGACAGATCAAACCTTGCATGATCGCACGTACGAAATGACGAATGGGTCTCAGTATGGTCATTTCCTTTATGTGGATGCTTCTAATGAGAGTCGTCAGATTGCCGCTGCTGATTTCAAGGCAGACCTCTGTACGGGTATGCAGATGATATTTTCTGCTAATGTTGCAGATATGACTCATGCCCAAGAACTCCCTCAGGTTATGTTTAAACTTTATGGAGTGAATTATGATGTAGAAGGAAATATGCAGAGTCAAAAACTGCTTCATTCTTTTTCTTCGGGAGATTTTGCTAATAATGTGGAAGATAGTCCTTGTCTTAAAGCTAAATGGTATCAGGTTTATGGTAAAATTGTCCTCCAGAAGGAATCTGGCGTAGAGAATTATACTGATTTTAGAGTAGTCATAGATAACTATTGTAAAAATACAGATGGTGCTGACTATGCCGTAGATGATATCCGTATTTATATCGAACCAGCCAAGGTGCAGGTGCTCCAGGAGAAGCCGGCATGTGGCGGTGCTACAACTGGAACCATCAAGCTGAAGATACGTGCTATCCACGAGACATTGAATGCAATTTTGGGTCATCAAGATACCAAGATATATTTCCGTTTTGTGGATGAAGATGGTAAACCTGTTACTGGTGAAGGACTTTATTCATATAAATTAAAGAATATAAAGGCAGGAACAGAGAAGACAGTTTCTGGTAATGATTATGGTACTGTAAACGTATACGATTCAGAGAAAACCTGTGAGAACTTTGAAATTGATGGTACTAATATGATAGAAGTAGACAGCGAAGGTGAAACCTATATTGTGATCAGCAATAAAGACTATCCTTTGACTACAGGTAAGAAGTATTATGTATCAGTATCTACAGGTAATCCTGCTGAGGATAAGGCTAATTGGGGTTCACCTGCAGAAATCTGCTCGGTATATAGTAACTGGTTCGAAATGGTTAGCCAGCATCCAATCATTACTGATACTGATGGCAATATCGTAACAGATTATAAGATTCCTTGCGATCAAGCTGACAATTATGATGTTAAAATCAAGGGACAATTGACTACAACTGACCCTAATAATGGTGGTAAGATAACATTGGATAATGTTAAGTTCTACTGGTATCTTGATGGTACGGGTGAAGCAAACAAGTTGAGCCAAACAGCAAGTAATGAAATCACCATCAGCAAGGATAAGCTTCCTTTGGGTGAAACTCATACAATCTATATGAAGCCTGAGGGAACTGAGAATGCTGATGGCTATATTCCATATACAATCAAAGGTAAGACCTATCTGTTGTGTCCTAGTGCCATACCTGTCCCATTGCGTGTGATGAAGGATGGACCACAGCTTAACTTCGGTTTCAATGATGTGGATTATCCATTCAATGATGGCAGTTATGAGGCTTCGCTTCGTATCGGTTTGCCACAGCTGGAGAAGTTGAAGGCTTCTAATGGATATTTGAAGGTACCTCTTCATAGTGCTACGATGAGAGATGGAACAGCTATTACTGAACCTCTTACTTTCATTGATGACAATGGTACTTCTGCTGTTGCTTCGACATCGGTGTATGTTGCATCTACAAATGACCCTTTATGGGAAGAGAAGCTGAATACTCAAGTTGCAACATTGGTGAACGAAGAGTTGCCTGCTTTTGATAAAACGACTCAGGCTACTCTTAACCTCAAGTTTGAAAATGATGCAGTTGCTGATTTCCACGAGGGATATTACTATGTTCTCCGATTCGTTTACGAGAAGAGAGCTGCTACTGCGGGAACTACCAGCTGCCCTGGCGAGTCTTATCTCAAGCTGAAGATTGTACCGGAGTTCATTACCTGGACTCCTACTGCGGATCGCGGTATGAATGCCAACTGGAATAATGATGATAACTGGCATCGCTCATCATCTACAGAATTGTATGATAATGACTATCCTAATTATCAGGCTTATGGTAATGCATCTGGTTTTACGCCAAAGGTAGAGATTCCTACGCTGAACAGCTATGTGCCAATGAAGTTTACCAAGGTAACTATCGGTAATCTGAATGGTTTACCATTCCCTGACCTCGGTAACATCGTTTACCGTAGCACCAATGGCATTGCTACCAAGCTGACCAATGGCAAGGGTAATGAGGCTACGAAGTATATCCGGTATGACATCATGGCTTGCTGGAATGAAGCAGATACTGAAAAGGGATTGGATACGGATGGCAATCTGAAGTGCGAGAAGTTCTATGGCAATACCTGCCATCAGATTTACTTCAAGCCTCAGGGCGAGCTTCGCGACCAGTGCTATCTGGTATATGACAAGGCTTGGGTAGAGAAAGAGCTGGAGCCTAACAAGTGGTACACCATGGCTTCGCCTCTGCAGTATATCTACGCCGGTGATATGTATGTACCGGCAAAGGATGGACGACAGGAAACTAAGGCGTTTACGGAAATCAAGTTTGATGATAAGGCTGCTGATGGTACTGCTACGTATAGCCGAAGCAAGTATCCGGTTTATCAGAGAGCCTGGATGAAGAGCGGAGTAGAGGAAATCTCTCCTAAGGGAGATTATTCTGCATCGCATTATCCGGATGGAGCAGCTCCAGGTGATGTTGATATGAATCTCGGCTACTGGAGTCACGTATATAATAAGGTGGATGAGAGCTATGCCGCAGACGGAACCTTCGGTGGTTTCTCAATCAAGGCGGGTAATGCGCTCTTGCCGAAGAGACCTACAGATGGTACTCCATTGCCAAATGCGATTCTCCGTTTGCCAAAGGCTGATACCAGCTATCAGTACTTCGATTATGATGGATCAACGACTTCTGGCAGTAAGAATGGAGATGTAACCAAGCCGGATGTATCTGCTATCGTTTCTTCAGATAAGAATAGCACTGGCCATGGCAAACTTCTCGTTGCTTTCAATAACGATGAGAAGCATCTCGCAGAGATGACTCAGAACTTGGGAACTGATAACAACAGCGGTTACTATCTCGTGGCCAATCCATATACCTGTTCTATCTCTCTGAAGAAATTCTTCGAGGCCAATACAGGTTTGCAGAACGCTATTTGGATTGTAGAGAATGGTGAGGCAAAGGCAATTTCTTCTACAGAGAACTATGCTATCCAGCCTACCCAGTCGTTCTTTGTTAAGAAGAAAGAAGGCAAAATGGTAGAAAATGTAAGGTTCACTTCTACGATGTGTGTTGACCGCACCATTACTCCTGGTCTGCTGATGGCATCTGACTATGTAAAGAGCATTGAAGCAACGACAGAGAATTCAAACGGCCAGACTTCTAGGGCACGCATTGCCTTGCGTCCGGAGGCTTCTGCCGACTATGATGATCAGGAGGATGTGGATCTGCTGTATGATCAGAACCTCAAGGATATTCCGCAGGTTTATACCGTTGCCGGAAACGAGGCGGTGGCTGTGAATGCTGTTCCTGAGTTGTCATGGATTCCACTCGGTATCGTGAGCCAGCAGGCAGAAGAGGTTTCACTTACCCTGAAAGGTGTGAACAAGCTCGATGCTCCTGTTTATCTCTACGATGCTGCATCGGCAAGCTTTACAGAACTTCATGAAGGCGAGGCTGTGAAGGTGAAGGCGGGTGACCACGGAAGATACTTCCTCACCCAGACCCGTACCTCAACCGGCATCGACCGCATGGAGGCTGAAGAGCAGAGCGCACCGGTGAAGGTTTACTCACCAGCTGCAGGCATGATCGTTGTTTCTGCCTTGGGTGGTGAGAAGCTCGACAGGGTTCAGGTATTTACGATGGATGGCAAGATGGTTCACAGTTATCAGTTGCCTGACAAGCAGAGAATGATTCTCCGTGTTCCATCCGGCATTTACATTGTGAAGGCATCTACCCAGTCCTGTGCTCAGGCTAAGGGTCAGAAGATTGCCGTAAGATAGTATATTCTAGTTTTTTAAGTATCAATAGGGAATTATAAAGAACCCAAAGGGGGAGCCAAAGCGTTGGCTTCCCCCTTTTTTAGCTTTATACTTTACTTGCGAAACTTTACAAGGGAGTTTCGCAAGTGGTTCTGTCACTCATTCATAATAAACAGCGGTTTTCTCCGTTTTTATTTATTATGAAGAAAGTAAGTTATCTTATATATTTATGGCTGGTTTGCTGCCTGGGACTGCAAGCACAGAGCCGCCGCGAAATGGGAGGCATCTATTATGCTTACCCCGTAACGGATGATGCCGGAACCGATTCTCCGGCTGTGAAGGCGCCTGCCGGTTTCTCACCTTATTATATCAGTCATTACGGGCGCCATGGGTCGCGATGGATGTCGAGGGATGAACGCTATCTCTGGATAGAAAAGCAGTTTGCTGATGACGGCAATCTTACTCCGCTCGGACTTCAGATTAAGAGTATCGTGAAGCGGATATGTGAGAATGCAAAGGGGAACGGCGGCAAGCTGACCCGACTGGGTGAACTGCAGCATCAGGCCATTGCCCGACGCATGTATGCCCATTATCCACAGATTTTTGCTGCCAGACACCAGATAAAGGCACGCTCCAGTGTTTCCGACCGCTGCGCCAAGAGTATGCTCGCCTTTACTTCGCAGTTGCGGAGTCTACAGCCCCAGCTGCATCTGGATGTGAAGACCGATTCTGCCGATATGGCTTGGATAGCCTACGAATCTCCCGAACTGAAGACGCTGAAGAAACGCACCAAGGTGAAGGCTCAGGTTTCGCCACGCCGGTTTCTGCAACAGCTATTCAGGAACACCGCAAAAATAGATGACCCCCTGAAACTGATGACCGAAATGTATGGACTCACCTCCTCCCTGCAGGATGTGGGCCTGAACTTTCCTGCCTATCCGCAGGAGATGGAAGACAGCCTGAATGCACTCTTTACCGATGCCGAATTCCGTGCCATCTATGAAGCCAACAATCTCCGCATGAACATCACCAACGGCAGTATGGCTACCAATGAAGAGATTCCGGCACGAAGCGCCATCTCGCTCTGGCAGAACATCGAAACCGAAGCCGATGCCGCCTTACGCTCTTCCCAGTCATCAGCCACCCTCCGTTTCGGTCATGATACAGCCCTCTACCGGCTCCTGTCTCTTCTTTTTGATGCCACCTTGCCTCCTGCCGGTGCCCGTGAAGACGCCGACCAGGTAGTACTCGGTGCAGAGACAGAGAGGATGGACCGCGTGGTTCCGATGGGTGCCAACCTGCAGATGATATTCTACAAGAACCGGAAGGATAGCGTGGTGATGAAGTTCATGCTGAACGAAAGAGATATCATGCTTTCGCCTGTAGGACAGGTGATTTACGGCACTCATTATTATTCCTGGAAAGAATGGAAGCAGGAGATGCACCAGCGTATCCACCAGCTGGAACATGTGCGCCAGCTCTATGCCATCCAAACGATGGGAGGAGCGGGACAGGCGATTCCTGCCGTACTGGTTCCGAACGGCCAGAACTTCTGGACTCCCCAAACCCGGGATACCGAGCAGCCTTGTGTGGCTCCTTATCATGATAAGGATACGCTGTTGCAGGGATTCCGGTGCAGCCATTGGCCGGGAGGTGGGGAGAAACGGGATTACGGCTCTTTCACCCTAGCTGTCTTGGGAGGCAAACTCCGTCTGCAGCCCGCTCAGCGTGCCACCGCTTTCAGTCATCAGGACGAGGTATCGCATCCCCATTACTATGGTGTCCAGCTGAAGGATGAGCATCTGAAGGCTGAGATAACTGCCCTGAGCCATACCTCCATGCTCCGTGTTACGCCCGATAAGGACGAACTGGTTCATCTCGTTATCCAGCCCAATAATGATGACGGACAGGGAACCATCGAGATTGATACCGTAAACCATGTGGTTTATGCCTATAATCCGGCACCTCATGTATATCAGGGATGGGGGAAACCGGATGATTTCGGGGGACATTTCGTACTGGCTTATGATAAAGATGAGCTGGTTGACTATGGTGTCTTTGATGAAGCGCAGGCGGAAAGAAAGGGACTGATGGTGACCTGCAAGCCGGGTATCGGAGTCTGGCTCACATTCAGGGGCAAGACAGGAAAGGCGATGGAATGGATGTCGGCTACCTCCTTTACTTCGCGCGACCAGGCGGTGACCAATCTCAATGCTGAAAATTATATGTACGGCGGTCTGGACTTCAACAGTATGATGGAGTATGCTGCCAACCTGTGGTGCGAACGTCTGCATACCATCGATGTGGAGAGTCAGAACACGGCGAAGGTGAACCGCTTTTATACCGCCCTGTACCGCAGTTCGTTTCTTCCCCATGAGTTGAGTGATGTCGGCGAACTGCAATATGGCGACTTTGCGATGTGGGATACCTACCGCGCGCAGTTGCCTCTTTATCATCTTCTTACGCCGATGCTGTCGGGAGAGATGATGCAATCTCTGGTAAAGATGTATCAGGATGGCGTCTGGATGCCTGTCTTTCCAACTGCCAACTGCGAGCAGGCGGAGATGCTGGGCGATGATGCCAGTATCGCGCTTGCCGATGCCTATGTCAAGGGCATCCGCAACTTTGATGCCGTAAAGGCTTACGAGGGAATGCGCATGAATGCCTTCTCTACTCCTTATCTTGCCAAGGATTACCGTTCCGGAAAGGGTCGCCGCTCCATCACTTCCTATATGACGAATGGTTATCTTCCGGTAGAGGAGGGGGCCGGTTCTGCTACCGCTTCTACCTCGCGCACCCTGGCGTATGCATACGATGACTTTGCCGTGGCGCAGATGGCAAAGCTGCTGCTTGATTCCTGCAAGGATGCTACGCTCCGCCAACAATATCAGGATGATTATCAGATACTGATGCGCCGTTCTGAGAATTGGCGCAACGTGATCAACCCGCTTTCGGGCTGGGCTGACGGAAGATATGAGAATGGAAAATGGGCGGAAGATAAAGATCTGTTTTCAGGTAAGAGTAATATCCTGGGAGGTTCTGCCTGTCAGGATACCTGGTCGGTTCCGCAAAATATCACCGGTCTGTTTGAGGTGATTCATGACAGCAAGCCGATGGACAAGAAGGAGAAACTGATTGATAAAGAAGAGAAGAAGGAGAGAAAGGCGCATCCTCAAGTGGAGGTGCTGGTGAGCAACGGTAAGGTGATTTCCCGATTAGACAGGATGTTTGATAGGGGATGGTATCAGCACAGTTATTCGCCTTGCCATCATCTGGCATATCTCTATGCTGCAGCCGGTGCGCCGGAGAAGACGCAGGAAAGGGTGCATCAGCTACTGGAAAATGACAGTTTTTCGGGTGAAGATGCAACAGGACAGCGTTCTGCCTGGCATATTTTCTCATCTTTAGGCTTCTATCCGGTATGTCCAGGCACACCTTTTTACTATATTGGTACGCCTGCTTTCGAGAAAGTTACGCTGAATCTGGAGAACGGAAAGCGCTTCGAAATCTCTGCACCAGCCAGTATATCAGGCAGTTATCGTATAAAGTCATTAACACTCAATGGCAAGCCGCTGCATGATTTCCGCCTTTCTCATCAGCAGATTTTGAATGGAGGAAAAATATTTTTTTCTCTATATTAATGCCACTATTGCCACGTTTACGGTTAACATATTGGTATATAATGATTTACGCGTGGCAATAACCACTGTTTTTATTGCCACCTAATGCCACCTATTGCCACGCCCTGGTAAGCAGCGCGCTGAAGCAGAACTATTCTGCCCACGCCCATGGACACTCATACCCACGTACACGGGTTTCCATACCCACGTACACGGGTACGGATGCCCATAGTCTTGGGTAACCGTGTCCAGAGCCTTGGGTAAAGATGCCCCACGTAGTTGGGCAAAGATGCCCAAAGGCTTGGGCAACTGTGGGCAAAGCGAGATGTTACTTTTCCTGTGTGGTCCGTTAGGCGTGCGTGTATTTAACCGATTGGTTTAATTTGTGATATTTTGAGAAAATATTCTTGTTTAAATAGAAAGTTTCGGAGAAAAATAGTATCTTTGCAGCGGCTAGAAGTTGGAAAAGTGGCAGAAAATGCCCTAAAAAGGGTTGGAAAAGCTCCATTTCTAGTCTAAAATAGGTTGGAAAAGTTCCGTAAAACCTATAAAATATGGTTGAAAAAAGTAATATAGACATGCTTAACAGGAAGATATACAATTATTTACGCAATTTCTTCGAAACAGAAAAAAAAGCTCTTCTCGTTTCTGGTGCTCGCCAGGTGGGTAAGACTTTTGCAATCCGAAAAGTTGGAGAGGAATGCTTTGCAGATGTAGTGGAGTTCAATTTCCTCAATAATCCTAAGTATAGGGAGGCTTTTAAGTCTCCTTCTGATGCTAAGGAAATCCTCCTGCGCCTTTCTGCGTTGGCAGAGAAAAAACTTATTCCAGGCACAACTCTAATTTTCTTTGATGAGGTGCAGGAATGTCCGGAGATGGTCACTGCCATCAAATTCCTGGTAGAAGAAGGTAGCTATCGCTATGTAATGAGTGGATCGTTGCTAGGGGTAGAGTTAAAGGACATCCGTAGCGTACCTGTTGGCTATATGGCAGAGAAAGAGATGTTTCCTCTCGATTTTGAGGAATTTGCAGAGGCAGTAGGTATGAGTACTGGAGTAATGGCTTATGTCAAGGAGTGCTATGAGCAATGCAAGATGGTGGACGAGGTTGTGCATAATAAGCTGAATGATCTCATTCATCTTTATCTTATTGTAGGAG
>OGFD01000762.1_pt1 | contig 19889 bp, 20 predicted proteins | sample 1570851 | NCBI WGS metagenome assembly OGFD01 (sample SAMEA2582077, study PRJEB24529) | metagenome | biome: Human gut stool | place: China | collected 2011
CCGGCGGGTGCCGACGAAACCGCGGCAAGCGGGCGACCGTTGGCCGCAGCGGAGAGCTGATAGCTGATAGTTAATAGCTTTTAATTCAACCCCTCGGCAGCAAAGCTGCCTGCTCCCCTTAACAGTGGAGCCAATGGGTGCGGCGCAAAATTCAGCATCGCACTCGCGTTACGCGAGGCAAATACGGTTTCCACCGCACCCTGAACCGGGCAAGCGCAAAACGTAGCTTGCACTACTGGGTCGCGAGGCACGCACGGTTTCCACCATTATCCCGAACCGGGCACCAATATAAATGTATAGGAGCGGCGCTAAATCGCTACTAAAAAGATGGATTATAGGAATTTTAGATTGAGCAAAATAAATACCGATGAGTTCCGGCATGTCAAGCTGCTGCTGTTCTGGCCGCTGTTCGGCATAATGTTCTCGTTCGTCGAGCGGTTTTACCACGTCGGCTCGTACTACGTCATGCACTGCGCGTTTGACGACGCCATACCATTCTGCGAATGGTTCCTTATACCATATCTGTTTTGGTTCGTGTACCTGATAGGCACATTGGTGTATACCTTCTTCTTCGACGTTCCGGCGTTTAAGCGGATGATGCGCTTTATCATCTGCACCTACACGATAACGATGGTCATTTACCTGCTGTTCCCGACATGCCAGAACCTGCGGCCCGAGGTGTTTCCGCGCAACAACGCGCTGACGCGGTTCATCGGCTGGTTCTATACCTTTGACACGAACACGAACGTCTGCCCGTCGATACACGTTCTCGGCTCGGTCGCTGCGATGTTCGGCCTGCTCGACTGCCGGAAGCTGCAAAAGCCGTGGGTGAAATTTGCCGTGTGCGTGATGGCGCTGCTCATCTGCGCATCCACGGTGTTCATGAAGCAGCACTCGATCCTCGACGTGCTCGCAGCCGTGCCGCTGTGCCTTCTCGGCCACTATCTGTGCTATCAGCGCGCAGACGAGCCGAGCACCGCCGCCGTGCATTAAAAAAATCCGCTCCGAGGAGCGGATTTTTTTGCCGTTATTTAAGCGTTATGCCGAGGAATGCGGCGCACTTGCCGTCGGCGCGGCGGGCGCCGAGAACAAAGCCCGTGTCGGTGCGCTTTTTGAAGATCTTAAGCTCCTCGCCCTCCATGCAGGCGGTTATGTAGCGCGCCTCCATGGTCTTGACGGGCATGGACGCGACCTCGTCGGCGGTGAAGCAGTCAAGGAATGCGCGGACATAGGCGACGTTATTCATGTGCCGGCCGATGTCGATGCTCGAGGTGCGCACGGTGAAGGTGTAGACCTCCTCATCGTCGGAAAACTCATCGCGGAAGCGGCAGAGCTTGCCGCCGCAGGCGACATAGTCCTGAAACTCAAAGCCCTCGGGGAAGCCGAACTCGGAAAAGCGGACAAAGCCCGTTTCGCGGTTTAAAACGACCCACTCGGTAAGCCCCTCGGCGATCTGCTTATCGCCGACGAAGATGTCGTAGCCACGGTAGCCGCGCACGGCGTTGGGCTTTGCAGGATTTACCCAAGTCGAAACGGTCAGCATGTCCAAAAGATTCGCATCGTTGTAAAAATCGATCTTCGAGTGCGTCGCCACCCAGTAGCAATCGCGCTCGGCCAGCGCCGCGGTGCCGTTGCCGATGGCCTCGGCGTGCAGGCTGGCTGCATTCTGAAACAGCAAAAACGCCGCAGGCGGCTGCATTTTAGGCTGCTTGCCGCACAGATCCGGCGTCAGCGGCTGAGTAAAAGAGAACTTCTTCATTTTTGTCCCTCCATGTAACCATACAAGCGTACAATTATATTATACCACTCTCCGCGCGCCATGGAGTGAAGCGTTTGTTAACAAAAAATTAAAAAACTCTAAGGAAAAATCCTTAGAGTTTTTGCATCTATGAGTGTTTACAGCGCGGCGCCGAGGGCCTTGCACTTTGCAAGTGTCTGAGCATCCGGCTCGCCGTTGCAGGTGACGCTTTCATGGACGAGGTTTATGCCGGCTGCGCGGCAGTCGTCCTCCCAGATCTGCATCCAGTCGCCGTCGCCCCAGCCGTAGGAGCCGAAAAGCGCGACCTTTTTGCCGGCAAGGCGGCTCTTTACGCCATCGAACATAGGCTCAAATTCCGATTCCTCAAGCGCCTCTGCGCCCATTGCCGGGCAGCCGAAGGCTATCGCGTCAAACTCGTCGGCCTTTGCCGCGGAGAACTCGGACGCGGTGAAAAGCTCCGCGCCGGCCGCTTCGGCGACTGCCTTTGCCATGGCCTCGGTGTTGCCGGTGCCGCTCCAGTATACAACTGCTTTTTTCATTTTAAAATTCGTCCTTTCACTGTATGATCTCATCGAGAGCCTTGCCGCGGCTGCGGTGGGTGCAGCTCTCGAAGCTTTCAAACTTTTTTCTTGCCGCGTCAACGTCGCCGTAGACCTTCCAGCAGCCGATGAGCTTGAAGCCGGAGGCGCGGTTTTCTATGAAGCCGCGCACGTCCTCGGGCGGATAGCCGAGAAACAAGCCGACCTCGTGCGGAAAATCGGCGTTGTTTCTGAGCCTGCCTATAAGGCAGCTCAGGCAGCTTTCGGCGCGGCTGCATTTGCCGTAGCCGCACTCGCGCAGAATATCCTGCGCCGCGCTGTCGGCAAGATCGCGCCGCAGCGCCTCGGGGCGATAGAGATATAAAAGCACGCGGCTTTGCATGAACCGCAGAGGCACGATGCGCAGTCCCCTCGGAACGAGCACGGCATTTAGCCGCCGCAGCTCGGCCGTGACTTCCTCGCGGCTTTCGTACTCGGCGGAAAACATATTCGCGGTTTTAAGCCCCGCAAGCGTCGGTGCGCACTGCGAAACTACCAATTCGTCGCTCATATCCTATCTCCTTTATATGAATATATTATGCCATAAAAAACGGAGCCTTATCCGCTCCAAAAGGAATGAACAAGGCTCCAAACAGACATATTTGATTTTGCTCTTTTCTGCCCCATTTTCAACGCAGCACCAGCACAAAAGACGCGTCACCCGTGGCGATGGATTTTGCGTTCAGGCAAGGCAAACCCCGATGGGAATACTTTGTGTATTTCCGAGAGCTTCAACGATGCCTGGGCGGAAAAGACACGTCACGGAAGCAGGTTGCGCATGCTGCGAAGCCCTATTCCCAATGTGGAGATGTTGTGCAGAAGAGCCGAGGTCGAGGGCGGAAGAACGCCGGCGACGCCGAGGACGATGAGTCCGGTGTTGAAGGAAATGATGAAGCGATAGTTTGCGTGGATGCGCTGCATGAGGCCGTCGGAAATGCGCTTGAGGGTGACGAGGCTTTCAAGATCGTCAGAGCAGACGGTGACGTCGGCGATCTCGCGCGCGATGGCCGCGCCGTCGGACATTGCAATGCCTGCGTCGGCCTCGCTGAGCGCCGGAGAATCGTTCACGCCGTCGCCGATCATGATGACCTTGCGGCCCTTTTCGTGCTCGGCGCGGATGAACGCGGCCTTGTCCTCGGGCAGCACCTCGGCGTAGTATTCGTCAACGCCGGCATATTTTGCAACGGCAGCCGCGGTGCGCTCGCTGTCGCCGGTCATCATGACGAGCTTGTCAAGCCCCAGCGCGCGCAGGGAATCCATAACGCCGCGCACCTCGCTGCGCAGAGGATCGGCGATGCAGATGACCGCCGCCAGAGAGCCGCTTATCGCAAGGTAAAGGTGCGAATACTGCGTGGGGAGCGAGGCAAATTTATCCCGCTCATCATCCGGTACGGTGCAGCCCTCGTCCTCGAAAACGAAGTGGTGGCTGCCGAGGACGACCTTTTGGCCGTCAACGGTGCTGTGGATGCCGTGGGCAACGACGTATTCGACCTTGGAGTGGCGCTCGTCGTGGTTCAGGCCGCGGCGGATCGCTTCGTTTACGACGGCGTTTGCTATCGAGTGCGGATAGTGCTCCTCAAGGCAGGCGGCGAGGCAGAGCATCTCGTTCTGCTCGTGTCCGCCGAAGGTTATGATATCGGCGACCTCGGGGCTTGCGTGGGTGAGCGTGCCGGTTTTGTCGAAAACGACGGTGTCGGCCTTGGCGATGGCCTCAAGGAACTTGCCGCCCTTGACGGAGATGCCGTTTGCGCCGCTCTCTCGCATGGCCGAAAGCACCGCTATCGGCATGGAAAGCTTCAGCGCGCAGGAGAAATCGACCATGAGTATGGCAAGCGCCTTGGTCGGGTTGCGCGTTATGAGCCATGTCAGCGCCGTTGCGCCGAGGCTGTACGGCACGAGCCTGTCGGCAAGGTGATACGCCTGCGACTCGGTGTCGCTCTTGAGCTTTTCCGAGTCCTCGATCATGTGGACGATCCTGTCGTAGCGGCCGCTGCCGAGGCTTTTTTCGACCTTTATGACGCACTCGCCCTCTTCGACGACCGTTCCGCCGTAGACATAGCTGCCGACCTCCTTGCGAACGGGCATGCTCTCGCCGGTCATGGACGACTGGTTTACCGCCGCCGAGCCGGAAACGAGCTTGCCGTCGAGCGGTATCATGCTGCCCATGCGCACGATGATATCGTCGCCGACGTTGACGTCGGAGATGTTTTTAAGCTCCTCGGTATCGCCAAGCTTGACCCACACCTTGTCAACATTCAGGCTCATGGTGCGCGCAAGATCGTCAACGGACTTCTTGTGCGTCCACTCCTCGAGGATATCGCCGATCTTGAGCATGAACATTATAGACGACGCGGTGTCGGTATCGCCGCGCAGGACGGAAACGGTTATGGCCGTTGCGTCGAGGACGGCAACGTCGAGCCGCTTATGCCACAGCGACTTTACGCCGCGCGCAAAATACTGCGAGCATTTCGCAGCGCAGATAGCCGCGCGCCACGGCGCCGGAAGCAGCGCCTTTTTAAGCACCCTGCGCATCACGACGCCTGCGAGCTTATCCTGATATTCGCGGTTTAGCTCGCGGCCGGTGGGCTTCGGCTCGGTTATGCCGCAGGTTTCAAACGAAAAGCCCGAAAGCGCCGAAACGACGGCTGTGCGGTCGGCGTATTCAACGACAACGTCGCAGTTGCGGTCGAACACCTTGACGCTTTTGACTCCGGCGACAGCGCCGAGATATTCCTCAACGATGTCAGCCTGCTTGAGGCTCATGCGCGGCAGGGAAAGGCGCACGCGCATTCTGCCGTCAATTTCGCTGAGAATTCTGCATTTCATTACTCTGCCTCGGTCGCTTCGATGACTGCCGCTGCCTCTTCCTCGGCGCGGCGGGCGTTGATGCTCTTTGCTCCTGCATAGATATCCTGGCAATCGCAGCGGATATCGTCGGCAGTCTGCATTACGCAGTCCTTTGCGCGAAGAACGGCGGCGGTAACGTGGGTGTAAAGCGTTTTTGCGTCGCGGCTTCTGAGGATCTTGATGCCGGCGGTGCCGAACAGCACGCCGCAGCCGAACATTTTTGCGGTGTCTTCAATGTGGAACTTCATAATTTTCAGTCTCCTTTTATCTATTTTGCAGCTCACCCGGCGTTGCGGTACTCGGTCGGGCTCATGCCGACGGTATCGCGGAACGCCTTGGCAAACTTGCTGCCGTTATCATAGCCGTAGCGCCCGGCTATCTCCATGATGCTCATTTCTGAGCGCCGGAGATCGGCCGCTGCGCACTGCATTTTCTGTGCGCGGATGTAGGAATAAACGGACTCGCCGTAAACCGCGCGGAAGCAGGACTTCAGCGCCGACTGCGACATGTGGAAGCTGTTTGACAGCTCATCGAGCGTTATGCGCCTGTCCATATTCGCGGAAAGATACGCGCCGATGCGCTTTGCAAGCTCGACCTGCGTGTTGGATATCCTGCGCTCGGCAAGGGCGGAGCTGTCCAGCTCCATTGCGCTCAAAAACAGCAGAAGCTCAAGGATCTTGACCTTGAAATAGCCCTTGCGGATGCTCTCGGGCACGCTGTAAAGCTCGGAGAAGATGTGCTCGATCGCCTGCGACGAGCGCGCGACGAAGCACTGCCCCTGCGGACAGAATTTTTCGCGCAGCGCATCCGGCTGAACGTTGACGTCTGCAAGGAAGCAGGACAGGCAGCGCGGCGCGTCCTTGCCGTTTATGCGTATCGTCACGCCCTCGTAGCTCCCGGTCGGGAAGCTTGAGTGGGATATCGCACCGTCGGAAAGGCTTATGGACAGGTCGCCCGGCGCGAGGTAGAAAAAGTCCGCGCCGATCCTGCACTCCATGCGCCCCGAGCGACAGTGGTGGATCTCAAGCAGCGTCTTATCCTCCTCGGGTCGGAAATCGTGCTCATAAAGGCTTATGTCGTTGTAGATAAGCTCGATGCCGGGGAAAACGTTGTAGCTTGTAACGCGGTAGCTGCCCTCGGCGCCGGAGTATGCCTCAGTTTTGCTTTGCATCGTGGATATCCGCTTTCATCAGAGTGTAAACGCCAAGATCGTTTATCGTCTTGCGCAGGGTGTCCTCATCGACGGGGGCTTTCATGAGAACATCCACCCGGCCCGCGCCGGAGCTTGCCTTTGCCCACACGCCGTCGATGGCGTTGAGAGCGTTTTCAACGCGCGTTTCGCAGGCCGCGCACATCATGCCGTCAACGGTGAGGGTCGCAGCGTAGGGATAGTGCGCCTTGTTTTTATCCGCTACCTTCACCTTTTTGGCCGTATCGCCGCCCGCTCCGCAGCAGCCGGCTGCGAGCTTTTTTGCGTAGCTTTTGATCACAAGCACGGCAAAAGCTATGAGAATAATACCGAAAATAACGTATTGCATAAATATCACTCCATATTCTTCAGTGCCTGCGCCAAGGGGATCTTTCCAAGGCGTTTTGTTTGTATGAGATGCACGACGAAATATGTCGCAGCGCCGAGGCCGAGCATCTCCGGCCATATCCACGGCGCGATATAGAACGTGAGCCAGCCGCTCATTTCGTGCATGTAGTAGTAAAACAGCCATTTCATGACGAGCGCCGAGATCGGGATCGTCACGATGAGCGACACGCCCACGGCAATAGCCGTTGCCGAGTTATAAAGCGAGCTTATCTCGCGCCGCGTGTAGCCGAGGATCTTGAGCATGGATATGCTCTGCGCGTTTTTCTCGATTATCATTTTCGAGAGCAGATACACCAAAAGCATATACAGCGCAAGCGAAAATCCGCACATGAGGGGGAACATGAGTCCCATCGAATCGGTCAGCTGATCGGCGATAACGGTGAGATCGTGCTCGGTTATGACGGTGGACACGGCCTCGGGGTCGAGGTCTGTGAGCCTTTCGTTTGAAAAATAGCCGTTAAAAAAGCGCAGATCGAGGTCAAAGGTCTCGTTAAAGCTCGTTTTGTCCATGAAAACGGCAAGCCCGGCGGCGTAGTCGGCGGCGCCGAACACTTTGAAGGAATACTCCTTATCGCCGTATTTTTCGTGCAGCGTTATCTTATCGCCGACGGAAAGGCCGTACTTTTCCAAAAAGCCCTCGGATACGAGGATGTTTTCACTGCTCGCCGGGAGATAGGAAAAACCGGCGTATTTTGAGTCTGCCTTTATGCCGTAAACGCTGATCTCCTCATTGTCGCCGTATTCAAGCGAGGCAAGGCAGAACGGCTCTGCACTTTCGTTTTCCGTCAGCGTCGGGGTCTTGAGGATATACTGATAGCCGGCAAGCTTTGTTTCGAGCACCTCTGTCTTGAAGTTATCCAGCACCGGCGGCATGATAAGGCCGAACAGCAGCAGGATGTTTGCAAACAGGATGCCGACAAACAGCGTTATGTAGGCGCTGCGGTTCTGCAAAATCACGCGCTTGCGGAAGCGCTCGGTTATGCCGCCGGACTTGAGGCGCGGAACGAACTGCTTTTTTCGCACGCGCAGATCATGACGCAGAAAGCTCTGCACCGGCAGGCGCATCACGCGCCAAAGCACGAGGTAAACCGTCAGCGCGATGAGCACGCAGGGAACGAGCGTTGTTTTCACAAACGCCTCGGCGCTCCAGACGGTGACGTAGGTCGGAAGCGAATAGCTGTGGTAATACATCGCCGCGCACACATTTTTAAACACCGTGTAGCCGAGCACGTTGCCGATCACCGCGGCAATGAGCGTGACGATAATGGGCATCGTCATGTAATGGCGGATAAGCTCGCCCCTTGTGTAGCCCGAGGCAAGCAGCGTTCCGACCGTGCCGGACTCCTGCTCGATCGTCGAGCGCGTGGTTATCGCAAACACAAAGCCGAGAATGACGATCACGACGTACAGAAGAGTCGTCATCATTGCCTTATCGCCGCCCATATCCTCGCCGGTGAAGCTTATCGCCTGGTTTTCGCTTCTCTCGACGATATCGCTTATGCCGCAGTCGGCAGCGAGAATATCGCCAAGCTCGTCGGACTTATCGCGGCACTGCTTGTCGCTGAGCGTTTTGTCGTTATTGAGCCATGCGTAGCACAGGTGAATGTTTTCGTCAATTTCGTCGAAGGTCTCGGGCGTTACGACGGCAACGCAGAATTTATTTGCGTCGAGCATCATGTCGGTGTTGTTTTTAAACAGTGCCGAATAGTCCGACAGCGCGACCGCGCCCGTTATTTTAAGCCCGGCAAGCTCATCGCCGATCGCAAGGCCGTTATTTTCAAGATACAGCCTGTCGGCGGCTATCTCGCCCTTACTCTCGGGCAGGCGGCCCTCGAGCACGTCGGCCTTATTTACCTCGCTGCGGTTTTTGAAAATGCGCACGGTGTTTTCGTTATCGAGCGTTGCTTCCTTGTAAAAAAGCTCATGCACCGAAACCCCGGCAGCTTCAAGCTTTGCTTTCGTCCCGTCCGGCAGCTTATCCTCAAGGATGAAGTGGCCGCTTTCGATATCGTATTTTTCAAAGCTTGCGTCATATGCCCTGACCATGCTGCCGTCGGCGACGAGAAAGCCCGAGATAAAGCCCGTTGTGAGCGTCAAAAACAGAAACAGGGCGATGTATTTGCCGATATCCTGCCGCAGCTCGCGCAGCAGACGGCGGCTGAGTGGATTTTTCAAGCGTCCGCGCCCCCCTTACCAGTCAAGCTGCATTGCGCCAAGCTTCTCGCGGTTTACTTCATCCGAGCGTATCGCTCCGTCGCGCAGGCGGATAACGTGGTCGGCCATGCGCTTTATGGCGTCGTTATGCGTAACAAGGATAACGGTGTTGCCGTATTTTTTGTTCACGCGCTCGATGAGGTCGAGTATCTCCTTGGAGGTCTTGTAGTCAAGCGCGCCCGTCGGCTCGTCGCACAGCAGGATGTCGGGGTTTTTGATTATCGCCCTGCCGATGGCCGTTCGCTGCTGCTGGCCGCCGGAAAGCTGCGAGGGCACCTTGTCCCGTTGCTCCCACAGGCCGAGCGTTTTGAGGATATCCTCCGTCGGCAGGGGCTTGTCGGCAAGATACGCGCCGACCTCGATGTTTTCCTTGACCGTCAGGTTCGGGATGAGGTTATACGACTGGAAAACATAGCCCAGGTGCTTGCGGCGATACAGCAAAAGCTCCCTTTGGCTCATCGCGGCGATCTTCTGTCCGCCGATGCCGATGCTGCCCGAGTCGGCCGTTTCGATGCCGCCGATTATATTCAGAAGCGTCGATTTGCCGGAGCCGGACGGTCCCAGCAAGACGCATATATGTCCTTTTTCAATTCCGCAGCTTATGCCGCGAAGTACCTCGCAGCGGCTGTCTCCGCTGCCGAAGGATTTGTGAAGATCACGGATCTCAAGATACATTAAGTGTCCCTTCCGCGCCGCATCGGGCGCACAGCTCCTCGAGCACCTGCTCGTCAAGCTCCGCCACAAGGGCGCATGCTGCATTTTTTATGTCTGCCGCAGGCGGCAGGGTGCGCGCGAGAGTCGCGGCAACGGCGCTGTAATAGCGCCTGTACTTCTGCGTAAGCTCAACTCCGTAGCCTGTCAGGTGCGCTATGCCAAGCTCATCCTTCGTCAGGATCTCGGCTTCTTTTAAATTGTTGAGCATCGTGTGCGCGCTCGGTTTTTTGATGTTGAGATATCGCGCAACGTCGGTCGTCCGTATTCCGCCGGCGCCCTTGAGCGCATCGAGTGCGAGAAGATATCGGATCACCGAGGCGGAAACCGCAAGCTTGGGGTTAGTCATTGCTTACTCCTGTTTGTAAAACCGGGAGGTGCAGAAGGGAATCACTGCACCTCCCGTCAGAATTTTAGGTGTTCTGATGCTTCAGGTTTTTAACATCCCTGAGGGCGCTGCCGCCGCAGCCCGATGAGCCGTGGCATTTTCCTGCCATGGCGCAGGCTCCGCAGCCGCCGCATTTTGCGCCGCAGGAGGATATGCCTGCCTTCTTATCCCTGACGATCGACCGGATTATGAGCGCCACGATGACGATAAGTCCGGCGCTTATCAGTATCGTTCCGAGATTGGCCGTTAACCATTCCAGCATTGCTTATTCCTCCTTTGAAAATTATTCGTTAAGTTAAGTTTTTAAGTTATGTTGCTTATTTTACGCTTGCAGTGGCTTCCTTGGTGCTGAGGGTCTCGGCTTCCTTGTAGGGACGGAAGAGCATGTAGATCATAAGTGCCAGGATCACGACTGCGAAGATCAGGCCGATGACGTTGGTCTTGCCGACGAAAACGCTGCCGAACTGATTGATCATCAGGGCGATGCAGTAAGCAAAGCCGCACTGATAGCCGATGGCAAACCAGGTCCAGCCACGGTTGTTCATCTCGCGCTTGATCGCGCCGATCGCTGCAAAGCAGGGAGCGCACAGGAGGTTGAACACGAGGAAGGAGTAGCCGGTTATGCCGGTGAAGGCTGCTGCGATGTTCTGGTAAACGGTGCCGTCGCCGCCGCCGTAGAGGATGCCGAGAGTGCCGACGATGTTCTCCTTGGCGACAAGGCCGGTGATGGATGCGACGGTTGCCTGCCAGTTGCCCCAGCCGAGCGGGCTGAAGATCCAGGCGATCGCGTTGCCGATCTTTGCGAGGATGGAGGAGTCGATCTGATCCTCGGAGAGCATCTGGAACGTGCCGTCCACCCAGCCGAAGTAGGTGGTGAACCATACGAAGATGGTAGAGAGCAGGATGATGGTACCTGCCTTCTTGATGAAGGACCAGCCGCGCTCCCACATGGAGCGGAGAACGTTGCCGAGGGTGGGCATGTGGTATGCCGGAAGCTCCATAACGAAGGGAGCGGGGTCGCCTGCAAAGCGTCTGGTCTTCTTGAGCATGATGCCCGAGCAGATGATAGCCGCCATGCCGATGAAGTATGCCGAGGTGGATACCCATGCGCTGCCGCCGAACAGTGCGCCGGCGATCATTGCGATGAACGGAACCTTTGCGCCGCAGGGGATGAAGGTCGTGGTCATGATCGTCATGCGGCGGTCACGCTCGTTTTCGATGGTACGGGAAGCCATGACGCCCGGAACGCCGCAGCCGACGCCGATGAGCATGGGGATGAAGCTCTTGCCGGAGAGGCCGAACTTGCGGAACACACGGTCAAGAACGAAGGCGATACGCGCCATGTAGCCGCAGGCCTCGAGGAAGGCGAGCATGAGGAACAGGACGAGCATCTGGGGAACGAAGCCGAGGACCGCGCCGACACCGGCTACGATACCGTCGTTGATAAGGCCGCTGAGCCAGGGGGCTGCGTTTGCTGCGTCAAGGCCGTCGCCCACGAGAACGGGGATGCCCGGTACCCATACGCCGTAGTCGGCCGGGTCGGGAGCGTCAAAGCCGTTTTTCTCAAGGTAGGCAACTGCATCGACATAGGTCATCTGGACAACGTCGTCCATCTTATCCGCACCTTCGGGAAGTGCGTCATAGTAAGCGGTCATTGTGTTGATCGCGAGGGTCTCTTCATCCTCAACATCGACGGTCGCTGTTTTGTCGGTGGTCTGGAGAGCCTTCATGTCGGCAAGCAGTGCGTCTGCATTGAAGTCGTCGGCTTCAACGTCTATATCCTCGCCGAGGAACGCGCTGACCGCCTGAATAGCTGCGGTGTATTCGTCATTTGTGTCGTTGTAGTCGGCAGAGCCGATGCCCAGCAGGTGCCAGCCGTCGCCGAACACGCCGTCGTTTGCCCAGTCGGTTGCAGGTGCGCCGACGGCGACCATTGCGACCCAGTAGACAAGGAACATGACTACCGCGAAGATCGGCAGGCCCAGCCAACGGTTGGTGACGATCTTATCTATCTTGTCGGAAGCGGTGAGCTTGCCGGCGTTTTTCTTTTTGTAGCATGCCTTGATGATGGATGCTATGTAGAGGTATCTCTCGTTTGTGATGATGCTCTCGGCATCGTCGTCAAGCTCTTCCTCGGCGGCCTTGATATCCGCGTCGATGTGCTGCATGATCTCGGGCTTGATGGCAAGCTTTGCAAGCACCTTGTCGTCGTGCTCGAAGATCTTGATGGCGTACCAGCGCTGCTGCTCCTCGGGCAGCTCGTGCAGGACGGCCTCCTCGATGTGAGCGATGGCGTGCTCGACAACGCCGGAGAACGAGTGCATGGGGATGGTCTTGCCGTTTTTCGCGGCATCGACCGCAGCTGCAGCGGCCTCGGAAACGCCGTCGCCCTTGAGCGCGGAGATCTCCATGACCTTGCAGCCGAGCTGACGGGACAGCTCCTTGATGTTTATAACGTCGCCGTTCTTGCGCACGATATCCATCATGTTTACCGCGACGACAACGGGGATGCCAAGCTCGGTGAGCTGAGTGGTCAGATAAAGGTTACGCTCGAGGTTGGTGCCGTCGATGATGTTGAGTATCGCATCGGGGCGCTCGCCGAGCAGGAAGTTACGCGCGACGACCTCCTCAAGGGTGTACGGGGAAAGCGAATAGATGCCCGGAAGGTCAACGACCGTTACGCCGTCAAACTTCTTGAGCTTGCCTTCCTTCTTCTCAACGGTGACGCCGGGCCAGTTGCCGACGAACTGGTTCGAGCCGGTCAGCGCGTTGAACAGTGTGGTCTTACCACAGTTCGGGTTGCCCGCAAGGGCAATTTTAATGTTCTTTTCCATTATTCCACCTCGATCTTTTCTGCATCTGCCTTGCGCAGAGAAAGCTCATAGCCGCGGACGGTGAGCTCAATGGGATCGCCCAGGGGAGCGACCTTGCGGACATAGACCTCGGCGCCCTTGGTAATTCCCATGTCCATGATGCGGCGCTTTATCGCGCCCTCGCCATGGAGCTTCTTGACGGTCACGGTCTCGCCGATCTTAACGTCTCTCAGAGTCTTCATGTTTCTGCTCCTCACACATATATTTTCTGAGCCATTTCCGCGCTTATTGCGATCCTGGCTTCTTTTACCTTGACGATGACATTCTCGCCAACGGCAGTTAAGACTTTTACATCGCCCCCGACGACAAAGCCGAGGTTTTCGAGGTGCTTCTTCACCTCAGGCTTGCCGGCGATACGCTGGATGGTGTTATCCTCGCCGACTGCCGCTAATGTTAAAGGCATCATTCTATATCCTTTCTCCTTTTTGATTAGCGTCTGCTAACCGTGGGGCTAAATCAAAGTTAGCTCTCGCTAACTGCCATGAATAATAGCACTTATTTTGCCATTGTCAAGCCCCTGTCACAAGGTTTGGTGACTTGCACAATTAGTTAGTGCTTGCTAACCGCCAAAATTGTGCATAATATCCCACTCGCCTTGTAGGGATTAAGTCTTTCCTTGAATTTATTTAAGTGTTGTGCTATATTTTATATTGTATTATTATAAGCATTGGAGAAGATCAAATGAATTTGCAGGAATCGGGTGAGATGTATCTCGAAACGATATATATTTTGTCCCAAAAGTATAAGGATGTGCGCGCGATAGATGTCGGCGAGTACATGGGTTATTCCAAGCCGAGCGTCAGCCGCGCGGTCGGGCTGCTCAAAAGCGGCGGCTATCTCGTTTCCGACGAGCTGGGGCATCTGAGCCTCACCGAGTCCGGCGTCGAGGTCGCGGCGAAGATCTACGAGCGCCACACGCTGCTGACCCGATATCTCGAGATGCTCGGCGTCAGCGCCGAGACTGCGGCCGAGGATGCGTGCAAGATGGAGCACATCATAAGCGACGAGTCCTTCCGCGCGATAAAGCAGCACGTCGCGGCAATGGAAAAAATGCGCCCGGCGGACTAACTTCGCCCGTTTGGAGCCGGAGAGAGACGTTTTGGAGTCGAAATCCTATCGCAGAAGTAGTAAATTAAAATCACAAAAAGCCTCCATCAATATGTGATAAGCCCCCGGCGGCGGTTCAGGACGCCGTCGGGAAAAAATCAACACAGTGCGAGCTTTTGTTCACATCTACACCTCTCTTCTTTAATTATGGAAAAAACACGAACGACCATAGTCGTTCGTGTTTTTTTAGAGGCGAATTGGGGCAGCTACGGATACGTATATTGCGGTAGCCCGGTGTCGAGGGTGCGTGCAAAACCATGGCTGCCTCGCACAACGTGAATGCAGCAAAGGCTTTTGTTGCCCGGTTCGAGGGCGCGGAGAAAACTGTGGCTGCCTCACGCAACGTAAGTGCGTTGCTGAATTTTAGGACGCACCCTTGTAGGGAACGGGCTTGCCCGTTCCGTTTGTTGTGACTTTGTCGACGCAAAAATCCATAGCCGTAGGGACGATCATTGATCGCCCGTGTCGCGGTTTTGCCTGTACTAAAATCTATCGCTCGTAGGGAACGGATTTATCCGTTCCGCTTATTGCGGTTTCATCGGCATCCACCGGCAAAACCGTGGCAAACGGAACGGATAAATCCGTTCCCTACAAGGGTGCGGTGCAAAATTCAGCAGCGCACTTATGTAGCGCGGCAGTTTCCCGGTTTTGTCGGCAGTCTCGAACCGGGACACCAGAGATAAATGTATTGGTAGCTGCGCAAAATCGCCTCTAAAAATTCGCCTCTAAAAAAGCGGATTTATCCGTTCCGTTTTTTACAGGATGCGCAGAAGCTCATCATATGTGCAGTTATAGATGTCCTTTAGCTCGTCGAGGACGGAAATTCGGACGTTAAGCTCGCCCGACTCATACTTTGCGTAGGTCGTGCGGCCAATGTCGCAGCCGCGCCGCTGAAGCTCGGCGCACAGCTTCTCCTGCGACAGGCCGTTAGCACAGCGCAATCTGCGCAAATTTTCTCCGATGTTGCGGTCGCGCCGCAGTTTTTGCTCCATCACATATCCCCCGATCCAGTGGCTTTTGACCAATATTGGTTGCAACTGAACAGAGTTTATGCTAAACTGTAAGCAAATATTGACCGCTATACTGGTCAAACGGCGTAAGGGGATGACTTTTTAGAGGCGCATTGGGGCAGCTACGGATACATATTTCTCTGGTCGCCCGGTATCGAAGCTGCGGCGGAAGCCATTACGTTTCGCGTACCATAAGGTAACGCAGTCGTAGGGGCGAGCATTGCTCGCCCGTTTGCCGCGGTTTCGTCGGAAGTTTCCAGTCGTGCTGACGCAACAACCGTATTGGCAATTATTCACTATTAATTATTCATTATTCATTGGCGGTGCTTGCGCCGCCCTTTGCCTTCCCCTGCGTAGCTCGAGGGGAAGGTGTCACCTTTGGTGACGGATGAGGTGTGATTAAATCATTTGCCGTCAGGCAAACACATTTTTAGAGGCGCTGTTTTTAGAGGCGTTTTTACATTATACCGATACATTTATTGCGGTGTCACGACCGGAAACTGCCGACGAAACCGGTATATGCGGAACGGATAAATCCGTTCCCTACAAGGTGCGGAGCAAAACTCAGCGGCGCACTACCGGGTTGCGTGGCAGATACGGTTTCCACCATTGTTTCGAACCGGGCAACCAGAGATAACCGTATCCGTAGCTGCGTCAATGCGCCTCTAAAAAAACGGAGGGGTAGTAGTGGGCGAGGATCTCGCGGTAGTCGGAGCCGGAGCGCGCCATGGCGTTCGCGCCGTACTGGCTCATGCCGACGCCGTGGCCGTAGCCGTGGACGGTGAAGGTGAAGCAGCCGTCGGCGTGGGTAAGCTCAAAATCGGTCGAGCGCAGCTTGAACAGCGAGCGCAGCTCGCTGCCGGTGAACGAAACGCCGCCGATAACAATTCTCGCAACGCGGCCGGACGCCGTGCGGGTAGTCTCGCCGAGCCAGGAGTCTGCGTCGCCGGTCATGTCCGCCTCGGGCTTGAGATATAGTATCGTGTCGCGAAAATCAAGGTCGGAGTTCACGACGGTGCTTTGGAAATTCGGCACGGAGTCGCCGGTCTCGGGCGAGGAAACGCTTTTCAGATACGGCACATCCGACCAGATCGCGCCTGCGTCCTCGGTCGCGCCGTCGGAGGATGAGTGGAACGCCGCGAGCGCGGGCTTTCCGTCATAGCTGAGGTACTCGCCGTCGGTCGCCCTGACCGCGGCGCTTATCTTTTCGCTGTACTGCGCGTACTTGTCCCCCCAGCTTGACTTGAGCTGCTCGGGGCTTAGATACGCCTGGCAGCAGGCGGAGTCGGCGCAGATATCCGCGCCCTCGTGTTTGGGCGAGGCAAGCGCGCGCTGAAGATAGCTGCGCGCCGCGACAGACTGCGCCTTGAGCGCCTCCGGCTCGAACGACACGGGCATCTCGGCGGCGACAACGCCCGTGAGATAGTCGAAAACGCCGATCTCGACGACAGTATCTCCCGAGAGCAGGCGAATGCTTCGGCTTTCGTCGGGCTCGAGCTTTTCGGCAGCCTTGTCCGGCACGGAGGACGGCTGCGGCGCTGTTTCCCGAACGGGAAAAAGCCGCGGCAAGGCCATGACGACAAGCGTCATGAAAAGCGCGGCACAGACTATTCTTTTCATCCGGCATCACCCTTTCATCTTGACTGTTTGAGAAAATGAGTATAAAATTAATCTGATACAAATTTATTCTAACAGGATTGATACTATGCTTAAAAACAACAACAAGGCCAACGACGCACTGATAATGCTGTGCTATACCTGTGCGTTCGGCGCGTTCGGCGCGTTTTTCCGATGGCTGCAAATGCAGGTCGCGCGCGACACGGAAACGGGCATGATAAACCCCAGCATCCTCAACATTCTGCTGCCGCTTTTGATCGTCGCCGCCGCCGTTGTGCTGTGGCTGCGGACAAGGAAGCTCACAGACGATCAGACCGTGTTCCCGACCGGGATGAGCGAGGCGCTGCGCGGCCTTTCCATACTATACATAATATTCGCTTGGATCATCGCGGCGCTCGCCGTGCTCGGCGGCATCATGACCATTGTCGAGACATCGCTTGACAGTCTGCGCACGATGTATGTCCTTGTCGCAGTTCTGGGCATGCTCAGCGGCCTTAGCTTTCCGCTCATCTGCAGCGCCTCGCGGAGTCACTATTCGCCGAGCCTTGTGAGCATTTTTATGGCGCTGCCCATCCTGATGTACTGCGTGTGGCTCATAGCAAGCTACCGGTCAAACGCAAACAACCCCAACGTCTGGATGTTCGCGATCGAGATCCTCGCTATCTGCTGCGCGATACTTGCGCTGTTCTATGTCGCAGGCTACGCTTTCGGCAGACCCGATCCGCACAAGGCCTGCTATCTGAGCCTCTTGGGCGCATTCATGTGCATAACAACGCTGGCCGACAGCCGCCATATGGGACTTGAGCTTATTATTCTCGCAACGGTCGGTATGCTGCTGATGTACAGCTGGCTTATAATCAAAAACCGCTGTGCAAAGGAAGACCTTCCGCCGGAAACCGAAAAGATCGCATCTCCCGAGCCGGAGACCAAATCCGACGACGAGGCCGAGGACACGGTAATCGAGCCGAGCCCCGATGAGGCCGCTCCCGAGCCGACCATTGAGGCGCCCGTCCGAAAGGCTAAACCGCAATCGGCGGATGACGAGGTCGAGGAGATCATTAAGGAATACAACAAAGAATAGAATTCAACCAAGCAGGTATTAAAAATTTTAATACCTGCTTTAATTATAGTATCGCTTATAGGTAAAAATCGCGTTAATTTTATAACAAATTTCTTGACAAAAGCGGATACTTTTGTATAATTATTTTTGGCTAAATAGAAGTATAATCGGAGGATCACCCCCATGAGAGGAATGGAGACCGGCAAAACCAGGATAAGGCACGAGGTTTTCACTGAAATCGCGCGTATGGCATACGAGGGAGGAGATTACGCGCAGAGGCTTGAAGAGCTTCCGTACAAGATCTGTCCGGGCGACCCGGATGAGATCGGCCCATTCAGAAACAATCTGCTCATCGAGCGCGCGGTCGTCGGAGAAAGACTGCGCCTCGCAATGGGTTTGCCGATGCGCAAGCTCGGCGTGCATAACAATATTTCCGACAGAGTCGAGGAGACCGTCATTGCCGAGAAATATTACGAGCCGCCGCTTATAAACGTCATCAAATTCGCGTGCAACCGCTGCCCGGATAACATCATCAAGGTCACAAACGGCTGTCAGGGCTGCATCGAGCACCCCTGCATCGAGATCTGCCCCAAAAAGGCGATCAGCAAGGTAGACGGACATGCACATATCGACCCCGACAAGTGCGTGCGCTGCGGCAGATGTATGGACGCTTGCTCTTTCTCGGCGATCATCCGTCAGGAGCGCCCATGCAAGAAGGCCTGCGGCATTGCGGCCATCGGCAAGGACGAGCTCGGCCGCGCAGCGATAGACTACAAAAAATGCACCTCCTGCGGACAGTGCCTTGTAAACTGCCCGTTCGGTGCGATAAGCGATAAAAGCCAGATCTTCCAGACCATCATGGCAATAAAAAGCGGCGTGCCCGTCTATGTCGTGCTCGCGCCGGCCTTCGTCGGCCAGTTCGGCCCCGACGCAACGCCCGAGAAGATGACCGCATCCTTCAAGCGCCTCGGCTTCACCGACGTTTACGAGGCCGCCATCGGCGCGGATCTGTGCGTCATCGAGGAGGCTGCCGACTTCCTTGAGGAGGTCCCGGCCAAGCACCGCTTCATGGTCACCTCCTGCTGCCCCTCGTGGAGCGACATGGTCAAGAAAATGTTTCCCGACATGGCCGAGAACATATCCGTCGCGATGACGCCCATGGTGCTCACCGCGCGCTTTGTCAAGAAAACCCACCCCGGCTGCAAGGTCGTTTTCGTCGGCCCCTGCGACGCGAAGAAGCTCGAGGCCAGCCGCCGCACCGTGCGCAGCGATGTTGACTTCGTCCTCACCTTTGAGGAGGTGCTCGGCATGTTCGCCGCCAAGGGCGTGGACAAGGAGTGCATTCCGGCCGAGGAGGCGCAGACGCTCTCCCAGGCAGGCTCGGACGCGCGCAAGTTCGCCGTTTCCGGCGGCGTTGCGCAGGCGGTCGTCAACGCTATCAAGTCCATCGACCCGACGCGCGAGGTCAAGATCGCAAAGGCCACCGGCCTGCACGAGTGCCGCAAGCTGCTGATGATGGCCCGCGACGGCAAGTACGACGGCTACCTTCTCGAGGGTATGGCGTGCCCCGGCGGTTGCGTCGCCGGTGCCGGCACGCTCCAGCCGATCGACAAGTCCACTCGCGCGGTCGCAAAATTCGCCGACTGCGCCGAGTACAGCTGCGCTTACGATACGCAGTATAAGGACTTCCTACCTCTCATCGAAGAAAAGACTGTTTAGAGGCGAATTGACGCAGCTACCGATACATATATCTCCGGTTGCCCGGTTCGGAACAATGAAGGAAACCGTGGGTGCTACGCGTAACATAAGTGCGCTGCTGAGTTTTGCGGTGGCCCGGTTCGGGACTGCGGAAGAAACCGTAGGTGCTACGCGTAACATGAGTGCGCTGCTGAGTTTTGCGGTGGCCCGGTTCGGAACAATGGAGTAAACCGTGGGTGCTACGCGTAACATGAGTGCGCTGCTGAATTTTGCGGTGGCCCGGTTCGGAACAATGGAGTAAACCGTAGGTGCTACGCAACCCGGTAGTCCAAGCTGCGTTTTGCGGCAGCCCGGTTCGCGGGCGCAGTGGAAACCGTAGCGTTTCGCGTGACATGAATGCGGTATAGGGTCTTGTTACCCTGTATTAAAG
>OGFD01000772.1_pt1 | contig 19751 bp, 15 predicted proteins | sample 1570851 | NCBI WGS metagenome assembly OGFD01 (sample SAMEA2582077, study PRJEB24529) | metagenome | biome: Human gut stool | place: China | collected 2011
AAAGAAAGATATGAAAAAGATATTCGATATTTTTAAAATCAAGAAAGAGGAAAGAGTTTCAGCACTCGTCGCACTCATCATAGCATGTGCCCTCAATGCCCTGACTGTCATCAAATACCACAGCCAGTTCTCGCAGATTACAGATAATTATCACAAACTCTTTGTCAAGACCTTCCATGTGGCAGGTTTCGACCCGCTTACCTATAGCATCGTATCTCACTGGGACACAGAATATAACGTATACCGCCACCCGCTGCTGGCGTTCTTCATGTATATCCCGAATCAGATAAATCAAGGATTGATGATGCTTACCGGCATCAACTGCGTTCAGTTTGTCGTGGGAGCTATCCTGGTATTCTGCGCCTTCTATTCCTTCATTTTCCTTTATCGTATATTCAGAGAAGTGATTGGTACAGAGCGCTTTGATGCCAATCTGCTCTCTGCCTTCTATTTTTCTTTCGCCTATGTAATGGTTTCAGCGATGGTACCCGACCATTTCATCATGTCGATGATCATACTCCTCTGTACTCTGTATATCACAGGCGTATGCATGAAGAAAGGCAGACAGCTTACCATCTGGCAGACTATCCTGCTCTTTGTATTTACAGCGGGCGTATCGCTCAACAATGGTCTGAAGACCTATCTTGCCGCCCTTTTCACCAATGGCAGAAAGTTCTTCAGTATCAAATACTTCCTGATAGGAGTCATCCTTCCTGCCGCACTCATGTGGGCTTTCGCCAGATGGGAATACCGCACCTTCGTATGGCCTAAGGAGATGGCAAGACACGAGGCTAAGATGAAGAAAAACAAGGAAGCCACAGCCAAGATTTACCAGCAATACCGCGACAGCACTGGCGTGAAAGACTCGGCAAAGGTAGAAGCTGCCGTCAAGAAAATCATCAAGGATAAAGCGCATGCCAAATATGTTCGTGACCATAAACAGATATGGAACAAGAACACGGGCAAGCCTATCGCCAAGGGCGAATTCATGAACTGGACCGACAAGACGACCTCCCGCTCGCAAACTCTGATCGAGAATTTCTTCGGTGAAAGCATCATGCTGCACCAGCAGAACCTTCTGGGCGATGTATTGCGCAACCGTCCGGTTATCGTGAAATACCAGTCTGCGGTCAATTATGTGGTAGAGGCATGCATCGTTGTGCTTTTCTTACTTGGCATCCTTGCCGGAAGAAAATCAAAGTTCCTCTGGCTCACCCTGACATTCTTCCTGATGGATACTGCCCTCCATATCGGTTTGGGCTTCGGTATCAACGAGGTATATATCATGACTGCCCACTATATGTATGCCCTTCCTATCGCCATCGCCTTCCTGGCGCTCAAGGCAAAAGGAAAGAGCCTGAAATGGGGCTTCAGAGGATTGCTGCTCGCCATCACCCTCTATCTGTGGATAAGCAACGGATATCTGCTGGTAGGCTACATGCTAGGATAAATTTTAGCAAGAAGCCTTGATCCAGCGGATGATATTCTCATGCTCCATATCAAACTTACGGGCAAAGAGGCGGTTGCTTTGTTCCAGCTCCTTTTTGTCTGCCAAAGTCCAGACGTATGGATTGCCCCGTTTCCAGTCGATGAGTCGCATACAGCCCTCATATTCATCTTTTTCAGAATACAGGGCGGCCCGGAAATCGGGCTGATTCCATACCAGAGTCTGCAGGAAGAACTCATCAGGGCAGAAGGTATAATTGAATCTTTTCAATACAAACGGCTTCTGGCTCACCACATACTCCACACATGCCTGCGTGATGCTCACCCAGTTGGCACCCTTGGCAAAATCCATCTTCTGGCGATGCAGGAACGGCATGAGCAGCATCGAAAGATATTTATTCAGTCGCCTGGTAATGGCATTCAAAGCCCCATACTTCGAGCGGGTAAGACTGGTAAATAGCCAATAACGCATCATCTTCCGGCGGCAATCCCATTCAAATTCCTCACCATGATTGATGCCCACAAACTCTTTACCCTGATGCTCCTCAAAGAACTGATGAATGTAATCCTGCGATTTGATAGGTAAATCCTGACCACTCAGCAGATGGTAGTAGGCATAAGGCCCATGCTTCAAAGCCTCCTCGAAAAGCACATACTCCGCCTTAATCTGGCTCAGATTTCCCCAACGCACATCCACCCTCTGTTCCAACACAAAGAGGCGTGCCTTGGAAAGAACCAGCGGTTCAGCACCATCCAGCATATCCGACTTCCGGTCGATATGCAGAAATATATCATTGCGATCATCATCGAGCATCGACAGCAATACCCTCAGAAGCGGTAAACTGCCATGAGCCATTATCAAAAAAGCATGTTTCATTGTCATTATTTATCTTTATTATCCAACTGTCCGTCCTGATGACTTTTTCATCATCATTGCGACAAAGATACACCAAATAAAAGAGAATACAAAATAAAACTCCGTTTTTATCAGAAAAAAGACACAAAATAGAGCCTTTCTTTTTGAATATTCAGAAAAAACAATTACTTTTGCAGCGCTAAGAAGGAGATGCGGCATGCATCAGCCCAGCAAAAAAATAATCAGAGAATGAACAATATATTTAGAATTAAAAAAGAAGAAAGGCTCTTTGCCTTGATTACACTCATCGTTATCATCGCCTTCAATGTGCTGATGATAACCTATCATTTTGATGATTTCGGCAAACCGAAAGCAGGATTCTGGACGCTCTTCACCAAGAACTTTCAGATTTCAGGTTTCGACCCCTACACCTACCTTACCCTCTCGAAGTGGAAGGTGTATTACACGGAGTATCGCCATCCCATGCTCCCTTTCTTCCTCTATCCTTTCTCGCTACTGAACGGCTGGCTGATAGAACTCACCTCCCGCAACTGGGCAACTATCATCGTGGCGGTGATGATGACATTCTTCTCCACCTACTCCACCCTCTTCTTCAGAAGAATCTTCAGAGAGGTGATGCAGCTGAAGGCTATAGACAGCAATGTGCTCACAGCGATGCTTTTTTCCTTTGCCTACGTGCTGCTCGTCACCTTTGTAGATGACCATTTCGGCATGTCGCTTTTCTTCCTGTCGATGACACTTTATCTGGCAGGCAAACAGCAGCAGGAACACCGCAGCATGCCTTGGTGGCAAACAGCCCTGCTCTTTTTCTTCACGGCAGGCATCACGCTGAGCAATGGCGCCAAGACCTTCCTTGCCGCCCTCTTTACCAATGGCAAAAAACTCTTCCGCCCGAAATATCTGGCATTGGGCATCATCTTGCCTACCCTTCTGATAGGTGCAGCAGGCATCTACCAGAATAAGGCATTCATTATTCCTAATCGCCTGGAAGGAGAACGGCTCGTGGCTCAGAAAGCTGCAAAAGACAGTACTTTTAGGGCAAAAATGGACCAGAAACAGAAGCACGATAAGGCTATCGCTGGCAAGAATATCCAGAAACGAGGCATGCTTTCATGGGCAGATATGTCTATCTCCCGTTCAGAGTCATTGGTTGAAAACGTTTTTGGCGAATCGCTTATCCTGCACAGAGAACATCTTCTGGAAGATATCCACAGCCATCGCCCGATTTTCGTGAAATACCAGACCCCTATTCCTTATATCATAGAGGGAATCATCGTGATTCTGCTGTGTATGGGCTTTTGGATGGGAAGAAGATCGGCCTTTCTCTGGCTCACTGCCTCATGGGTGGCATGCGATGCCTTCATTCATCTGATAATGGGATTCGGACTGAACGAGGTTTATATCATGGCTGCCCATTGGGCGTTCATCATTCCGATCTGTATCGGATATATCATCAGAAACTGTAAGGAGAAATATCTGCCTTATCTTCGTGGAACACTCGCAGTTATCACCATCTTCCTGTTCTTCTATAACAGCGCGCTGATATTCCAGTATCTCACAAGATAAAAAAGAGAACCCTACAAGATAAAAAGTATCTTAGATTAAAACCATCATGCTGAAAATAAGTATCTTAACCCCCATCTATGGAGTAGAAAAATATATCGAACAGTGCGCCCGTTCACTGTTCGAGCAGTCGTATGCGTCTATCGAATACATCTTTGTAGATGACTGTACCCCCGATAAAAGCATCGGCATTCTGCAAGCGCTCCTGAAAGAATATCCTGAAAGAGCACAACAGGTACGCATCATCCACCACGACAGAAACCGAGGCGTGGGAGCTGCAAGACAGACGGCACTGATGGCGGCTACAGGCGATTATCTTTTATTTGCCGATAGCGATGACATGCTGCCGAAAGATGCAGTTGAGAAGCTGGCAGGAAAAGCAGATAGTAGCCATGCCGACCTGATTGATGGCGGCTACCGGGAGTGGTGCGATGAAAAGGCAGGCAGACTCCAGAAACCTTTTGATGTTTCTGATGAGAAACTGCTCAAACTGCTTGTCTGTCAGAACATCATCACCAACCGGCTGTGGGGCAGAATCTATAAGCGTTCGCTCATCATGGAGCACAGGATATTCTTTGAAGAGGGCATCAACTATGCAGAAGATCTTTTCTGGAATGCCCAGTTTATGTTCTATGGCAAAAAGGTGAACATTGATGATGCAGTATATTACTACCGCACCGACAACGAGAATTCCTACAATCACAACATCTCTGAAAAGAACCTCCTGTCATACTTCAAGTCAACCCGCCGACTCATCGATTTTTTCGAGCAGAACGATACGGAACATCAGTACCTCAGGGCCACAGAGATAGGCATCGTCAATGCCTACCGCTGGGCAGCAAACGCTCATGTAGCCTTCGAAAAGGTGGATCAGGCACTCGACTACAAGCCTAAGAGCTGCCTCATCAGCCTCATCATCAGCCTCATCAAAAAGGGAGTACCTGTCAAGAGGGTGAATCTTATCTACCTCGCTTACAGAAAGCTATACACTCTTCTAATATCTGCACCTTCAGCAGTTTCATGATACAGAAGTAGATGGTGGCTGAAACCAGCAGACGAACCAGCAGCAAGAGATAGATGTTCTGCAGGCTGCGGGTCATGAAATAGGTAACTACCATGGTGGCTGCCGCACAGAGCATGAATGGCAGTATATCCTTTGCCACATCACGGAATCGCAAGCCTGCAACACGCTTCATCATCCACTGCCAGACCAGAAGCCAGGCAATGATAAACACGGTATAGGCTATCACCATGGTCTGGATGCCATATTGATGACAGAACAATACCAAGGCGAGCAAACCCACTACCTGACCGATGTTGCACCACATATATACATCAGAACGCCCCTTGCTGATAGCAAGGTTCTGATAGAGCGTGTAAATAGGCATAAAGGCACCGCTCACGCAGAGAATCTGCAACAGCGGCACACTGGCAATCCATTTCTCATGAATCGTAATCAGGATGAATTCGCGTGATACCAAAGTCAAGCCGAACATCAAAGGGAAAGAAAGGAATGCCGTAAAACGGAGCATTTTTCTAAACACCAGCAACTCGCGGTTCTTATCGTCCTGGATAGAAGCCAAGACGGGCTGAGCTATCTGTCCCACCGTATTGGCAACAAACGAATTAGCCTTGGTGTCCCAGTTGTATGCCTGACTATAGTTACCCACATCATTAATCGGATAGAACCTGCCGAAGACAAAGGTCAACACATTGTTGCTCACCGTATTGATAATGTTGGTAACCAGAAGTTTCACGCTGAATCCGAACATCTTCCTCACCGGTCCGAAATCGATATGAAAGTTCGGGCGCCATCCCGTATAATAATATCTTCCTATATTCAGCACGAGGATAAAGATAACCTGCTGCCAGGCAAGACTCCAGTAAGCCATGCCGTTGAATGCCAGTACCAGTCCCACGACATTAGAACTGATCAGAGCCATGAAATTAACGATGGTAATCTCCTTGTTCATCATGTTCTTCATCATATATCCGTTTTGGGCGATGCCAAACGAAGAGATGAAGAAACTCAGGAACACGAAGCGCGACAGGGAGGTGAGACAAGGCTGATGGAAGAAATCTGCTATCAGCGGCGCACAGAAAAAGAGCACCACATACATGGTAAGACTCACCAGGACATTAAACCAGAACACCGAGTTATAATCGTTGTCGGTGGGTTTCCTGATATTCACCAGTGCCTGGGTAAAACCGCTACTCTGCAGATTGCCCGCTATCAGGGTGAATATGGTGAGGATGCCGATGATACCATAATCGGCTGGCGACAACAAGCGCGCCAAGAAGATGCCAAAGAGGATATTGAGTACCTGGGTAGAGCCACTGTTCATCGCTCCCCAGAACAATCCCTTGGCGGTTTTTTCCTTTAATGATTCTGCCATCGTTTCTATCTGATAAATATGGAATATTACTTGTTTTTACTTTTTAGAATGCAAAAGTAGCATAAATAGTTTGAAGTTCAAAACTTTTTGCTTACTTTTGCAGCCGTAAAACAGAAAAAAGTATGGATATTAAGAACATCAAGAAGGAATGGAACGCCACAATACTCGATATATTGAAGGCTTTCATCGAAATCTGCAACAAGTATCACCTCAGATATTACTGTTGTGCCGGCACCGCCATCGGAGCCGCCCGTCACCACGGAATGATTCCCTGGGACGATGACATCGACGTACTGATGCCACGCCCCGACTACGACCGTCTGCTCGAAATCGCCAAGCATGAAGACTTTGGCAAATACGAGGTAGTAACTCCGTACAACAACGAGTCATACCCTCTGTATTTCTCCAAACTCGTGAACCGCGAAACCACCCTTATCGAGGAGAAGGAGCGTCCCTGCATCATCGGTCTTTACGTAGATATCTTCCCTCTTGATGCCACCGACGATGACCTGGAAACGGCAAAGGCGCTGTATCGCAAATACTCTAAGACCATCAACCGTCTGAATGCCGTAACCACCCACAATACTTTCTTTGAGTACATCTCCCTGCTCCTGCACAAGGAAACCTGGGGCCGCTTTGCCATCAAGACGATCGCCTTCTTCTGCCGCAGCAAGATGCGCCACCGCCTCATCCAGCAGATGGACGAGATGAGTCACCGGTATGACTTCGATAAGGCAAAGAACGTACTGGTGAATACAGGTTCCTACCACTATAAGGAGATTTTCCCGAAGGAATGGCTCGGCAAGGGCAAGGAATTCCCGTTCGAGGATACCACCGTCTTGCTGCCGGAGCAGGCTGATACCTATCTGCGCCACTTCTTTGGCGACTATATGAAGTTTCCACCCGTAGAACAGAGAGTAGAGAAACACCTTCGCTACTATATGAACATGGAAAAGCGGGAAACATGGGATGAGATTAAAAGAAAGCTTTAGCCTTCCCTCACTTTCTGCAAGGTATGTCCGAAACCTTCTTCTACATCAAAGAGCGGTTTCCAGCCTAAAGCCTTGAGTTTATCCGTACTGAAGGTTGCCTTGGTGATAGGCGTGGTATTGCCCTGCTGCGCATCCGCCTCAGGAATATCAAACACCACCTTTCTATCCGCTTTCCGGGCTATCAGCTCTGCCAGTTGGCGGATGGAGATATTCGATTCTGAATGAGCCACATTATAGGCATTTGCCCTCTCGCCATCCAGCAGGAGGCGCAAGATGGCATGGGCGGCATCTACCACATAAAGCCAGGAGCGGAAAGCCTCACCCTTACTCTTCAGGACGATATCCTCACCCTTCAGAACATTGCGGATAAACTGGGCATACACCCTATTGTCACTCTCCGTAAAGCCCGGACCGTAGGTATGACTCAGTCTGGCTATCACCACATCGGCATCATACTCTGCTCCGTATGCCATGCAGAGCGTTTCGGCAGCACGTTTGGAAGATGGATAGCAGGCACGCACCGATGCACAATCCACATAGCCGCTGCTCTTCTCGCTAAATTCAGAGCCATCGCCCTCGCCATAGATTTCACCCGAAGAGATATAAACCATGCGCTGCATGCGGTGATTCAATCCATATTCCAGCAGGTTGGATACGCCGTTGATGTTTGCCTTCATCACCTCTACAGGGTTCTGCTTAAAGAAGTTAGGACTCGCATTGCTGGCTGCATCGATGATGTAATCAGCGCCCTCAGCCAACTCATTATAGACTGGTTCCCCTATCATCCTGTCCATGCTCTTGATGACAGGCTGGGTAACGTCTATCTCTGCAAAGAAGAAAGATTCATCCTCCCAATAGGCAGCAAACTTCTGTCGGGCACGTTCCTTGTTTCTTCCGGCTGCTATCACCTTGTAGCACCGGGCAGGATTCTGCATCAGCACATCAACCACACAGCCTCCTACCAATCCTGTAGCACCAGCCACAAGAATGGTTTTGCCATGCAGACGCTCCAATTCCAAACCTTCCCGGAAAAGGTGCGCAATATCTTCCTTATATGGTGAATTTCCTATCATAACATGTTTATTTTAACCAAGCCTCAGGCTGAACCTTCATCAGTGCCTTCAGTATCTCCAGATCCTCAACGGTGGTTATCTTGATGTTCTTCTCTGAACCAGGCACGATATGCATCTGTCTGCCTCCCAGTTCTGCCATCAGGGTACAGGATGCCACCGAATTGGTGATGCCCTTCTCCTTAGCCTCTTCGTGGGCTGCTATCAGATTGCCCAAACGGAAGGTCTGGGGTGTCTGGGTACGGATCAGTTTGTCGCGCGGAATACTGGTGTTGGTCGTGAAACCATCTTCGCTCTCCAGGATAGCCTCTCTACATTTGATACCCGTAATGGCATAGCCATACTTCTGGCAGATGGCGATATTGGATGAGATGATGTCTTGCGACAAGAGTGGGCGCACGGCATCATGCACCAGCACCAGGTCGTCATCACCGCATCCCGCCTCTTTCAAGCCATAGATACCATTGTGAATCGACTCCTGACCATTGCCTCCGCCAGGGAATATCCATTTCAGCTTGGTAATGCAGAACTGGTTGGCATACGACTGCAGTACCGTTTCCCAACCTGCCAGACATACCACAGCAATACCCTGAATATCAGGATGCTTCTGAAAAGCCATCATCGTATGGATGATGATAGGACAGTTGTCTACATGCATAAACTGCTTTGGGATGTCCTGTCCCATTCTATTGCCAGAACCTCCGGCTATGATCAATGCATAGTTCATATTCTCTATCTTTAAATTGATTATTTCTGAATGATTCTCCCCGGATTCCCTACCACGGTAGCCCCGTCGGGAATATCCTGGAATACCACGGCACCGGCTCCTATCGTCACGTGGTTGCCGATATGGATGCCGCCGAAGACCGTGGCGCCAGTATAAATCTTCACGTCATTTCCTATGGTAGGTCTGCCACCCTTGCCGTTGCCCAGCGTCACCATCTGCACCTTCCTCACCCTGACCAACAGCTTCAAGCTGGTGGACCATGTAGTCATTATGACAGAGGGCGCTCCAAACAACGCTTCCACACTGCTTCTGTACTACATTTACCAGCAGGGATTTACAAACTTCAACTACGGCGTATCTTCTGCACTGACAACGGTTATGCTGCTTCTGCTCATGGTAGTAGCACTTCCTCGTTTCTTAAGCCAGGACAAGAAGATCCAGTACAACTAAAGGAGGCCTTACACCATGCAGAAAAAACATTTGATCGGTGCCGGGATCACCGCATTTTCCGTTATTTTAGGCCTGCTTTGGCTGATCCCACTTATCTGGCTGATCGGAACCGCATTTTCCGTTCCATCCTTCCATATGACACTGTTCCCGACAACAGCGTTCACACTGGATAATATTAAATATGTATGGAATGCCATTCCATTTGGCACCTATTACATCAACACACTGACACTGGTAGTATGCACCTTTGCCGTACAGTTCTTTACTTCCACCCTGGCTGCCTATGCACTGGCAGTTCTGGATTTCAAGGGACAGGCGCTGGTATTTGCTGTGATCTTTATGCAGATCATTATCCCAAATGACGTTTTGATCACACCAAACTTCATGACTCTGTCTGATCTGAAGCTCATCGACACCAAGATCGGTATGATGCTTCCATTCTACGGCAGTGCCATGGCTATCTTCTTACTCCGTCAGCACTTTAAATCCATTCCAAAGGCACTGGCTGAGGCAGCAAAGATCGACGGTGCCAACACCTGGCAGACCATCTGGGGTGTATACATGCCATGTGCAAAACCGGCATATCTTTCCTTTGCCGTTATCTCTGTCAGCTACCACTGGAACAACTACCTGTGGCCTCTGATCGTGACCAACTCTCCTACCAACCGTACACTGACCGTAGGACTTGCTATTTTCGCAAAATCCAAAGAGGCTAACATGCAGTGGGCCAATGTGTGTGCTGCAGCCTTTATCATCATTGTTCCGCTTCTTCTGGCCTTCTTAGTCGCTCAAAAACAGTTTATGAGCAGCTTTGTAAGCGCCGGTATCAAGGAATAAAATATCATGGCTGAACTGTAACAATAATACCCATTAAGGAGGAAAGGCATGGAATTAAATTTTACCGGAAAAGGCAGCGCTTTTTATCCTCCCTTTAAGAATACGGGAGCATACATGCTTTCCGGAAAAGCGCTTTATCTTATTGACTGCGGAGAGACCATGTTTGATGTGCTTTATCACAAACTGGACCTGGCTTCCATTGAAGATGTTTATGTTATCCTGACTCATATGCATGCCGACCACGTAGGAAGTCTTGGAACCCTGATCTCCTATTTTTACTGTCTCTTTAACAAAGCCATTCATGTAGTTTATCCACAGGAGACCATTAAGCAGCTTCTTACATTAGAAGGGATCACACCTTTAGGCTACCATTACCATGAAACACTTCCCGAAAACCCGGCCGGACTGACTGCAGTTCCCGTGGAAGTGAAACATGCACTGGATATGAAATGCTACGGCTATGTTTTAAGTGATGGAACAGAAACTATTTACTACAGCGGCGACTCCTCAGAACTGCCGGAAGATATCAGAACCCGCTTCCTTGCAGGAGAGATCGGCCGCATCTACCACGACACCAGCACCCACGATTCACCAAATCCATCCCACTGCTACTACGGCAAGATGGAGAAATGGATCCCCCGGGAAGAACGCCACAGAGTATACTGTATGCACCTTGACAGTCCCTGTGAGGATATGTTGAAAGAGAAGGGCTTTAGTATTGTGGAAGTTGTAGAAGGATAAATCCACAAACGCAGAGACGTTAAAAAGGCGGTCCGGTTTCGATAACCGGATCGCCTTTTCGTATACTCTCTCCTCAGTTCAAAATACAGCAAAATCCCCTGGATTGTTAAAACATTCAGATAGTCACTTCACAATACATATTGATATACTCTTCAAATCTTGGCAACGCCAAAGTCAGTTCCCCATGTCTTGAACCATCAACTACACCTCTCTCCATAAGACGTTTCCGATACGTATTTAAAAGTTGCGGTGATACTCCCAAACTTTCCCGTATGTCACCTGTTTTATTTACTCCCTGAGAAATAATATAAACGATTTTGCGGTCCAGTTCTGATAACTCACTCCATATTTTTTCATAAGCATAAACCGTCAGTTCTTCATCAAATTTTGGTAAAATATCGTCTATAGTCCCATCATTTTCCCATTTAAGATATCCAAGTATCTGAAATGCAAATGGATATCCTTTTGTGAGCCGCGCCATGGAAGCTGCCTCTTTAGGCGGCAGTCCAAATACAGTTCTGTAACTGGTAGTCATAGCCGGAATGCTTAATGGTTCCAGAAATATTTTGGGAGCGCGGTATAAAAATGTCAGGCTTTTTTCATTTTGAAGATTGCTGATATTATCATATAATCCAGCCATTACAAGATAGACCGGATAATTTTTTGTAATGTAGATCTGAAAATTACTTACGAAAAGTTTTACATATTGATTATTAATGATCTCATCAATAATAAAAAGTACTTTTTTCCCCTGTTCTTTTACCTTTTCCAAAATATCACGCAGCATTGTCTCTTTATCTAATGTATCCCGTTCTTTATTGAAAGCAATTTCCGCAATCCCAATATTAATATTAATTCCCAAATCTATCCCCCGGATCTTCAGAATTCGGTTTAATTCCGATACCGCCCCTGAAATCAGATCCATATCTACACTTAAACGCAATACGATCCAGTCTTCCTTTGCATTATAGTGATCTCCTATCACTGCAAGAGAAACTGTCTTCCCAGAACCTCGAACCCCGGCGATCATATAACCCATATTAGACGGATTTTCCATATCAAAGGTATTTATGATCTTTCCAATCTGATCTGTACGGGAAATAAATTCTACCGGCTTCTGCCCAAAAGTCAGTGTAAATGGATTTTCTCCTTTCATACGTATTCCTCCACATCTATATTTATTTGTATTTATTCATGTTTATTTGTATTTTTCATGTTTATTTATGTTTATTTTAGTTTATAAATATATTATACCCACATTAATGCAAAAAACAAGGTCTGCATTCAAAAAGATCCCCCTGGCATATTCAAAATACGCCAGAGGGATCTTTCTCCTTCACAAATGATACATTTTACTAATATTTTCCAATATTACTTTGCAAACAGCACTGCTTTATAATGACGCTCCAGTGTCACTAACAGGATATTTCCAAGTACACCAATAGCCAGGATCTCTCCAATCCCTACAGTCAGCATGGCATATGGGATCAGGTCTGTAGAACCATATGCATAGCGCAGTACCCATGGAACAATAATGGTGTTGGAAAGGATAGGTGGAACACATACCAGCCATTTATTCTTCTTTCCAAGATAGTAAGAACCAACTGCTCCAATCAGAGTTGCAATGCTTCCGAACACTACATCCAGTGATGCTGCACCGCAGAGCAGGTTAGCAAGAAAGCAGCCAATGGTAACGCCTGGAACTGCACTGGTTAAGAAGTAAGGCAGCACGCATAATACTTCTGAGACTCTGAACTGGATCGGACCAAAAGCGATCGGCGCAACGATCATGGTCAAAACCACATAAAGGGCTGCGATCAGCGCACTCTGGGTAATAAAGCCAGTTCTTGATTGGTAATACTGTTTGTTCATTTTTCAATTCTCCTTTAGTTTTGTTTTACGAGTGGAAGGTCACGAACACTCGATTCATTTTACGCCGGGAATCGGCGAAAGCCTTATAAGACCTTGGTTTTTCAGGCTTTGCAACGAGTAGAAGTATAGCACAGCAAAAACGCAAAATCAAGGTCACATTTTGATCATCTTTCCAAGATATAAAAGGGGGCTGCCTTAGAATCCCATCATGCTGAGTACCCCATAACATCCAATGGCGATGAGCGTAAATAAAGTTTCAATAATGGCTCTGGCTTAATCCTTTATCTTTTGCTTACTCTGCATTAAATACTTATTTTCTGAACCTTTCATTGAAACAAAAAATCTCCGGCAATGGAGATACTATATTCATACCTGCACTGTCGGAGATTTAAATATACTGCTAGTTTATCTTATTTATCCTTCCAGGTTCTCTGCGATCTTACGTGCTACATACACGCCGCTTGCAGATGCATGGGAAAGGGAATGGGTCACGCCGCTGCCATCACCGATGATATAAAGTCCTTTGTGACGGCTTTCCAGGTTCTCGTCTACATCTACTTCCATGTTGTAGAACTTAACTTCTACACCATAAAGCAAAGTGTCATCATTTGCAGTTCCCGGTGCGATCTTATCCAGGGCATAGATCATTTCAATGATGCCATCTAAGATACGCTTTGGAAGAACAAGGCTTAAGTCGCCAGGTGTTGCAGAAAGAGTAGGCACAAAGGTATTTTCCTCAATACGCTTTGGAGTGCTTCGTCTTCCGCGGATCAGGTCACCGAAACGCTGTACGATAACACCACCGCCTAACATATTAGATAGACGGGCAATGCTTTCGCCATAGCCGTTGCTGTCCTTAAACGGCTCTGAGAAGTGCTTGGAAACTAACAGTGCAAAGTTGGTGCATTCTGTCTGCTTTTCCGGATCCTCGTAGCTGTGGCCGTTTACAGTAACGATGCCATTGGTATTTTCATTTACAACAATGCCCTTAGGGTTCATACAGAAAGTACGTACATTATCCTCAAACTTCTCTGTACGGTATACGATCTTGCTTTCGTACAGTTCGTCTGTTAAATGGGAGAACAGCACTGCAGGAAGCTCTACGCGCACGCCCAGATCCACACGGTTGGACTTGGTTGGGATATCCAGTTCCTTACAGATATGTTCCATCCACTTGCTGCCGCTTCGTCCTACAGATACGATACACTTCTCGCAGTCATAAGACTTGTCATTGCTCCATACTCTGTATCCGCCATTTTCCAGGCACTCAATATGGCTTACAGGAGACTCAAAATAGAAGTCCACATGCTCTTTTAACTCATCATATAACCGGCCTAATACAACCAGGTTGATATCGGTTCCCAGATGACGTACAGAAGCATTTAACAGCTTCAGGCGGTTCTGTAAACAGACTTTCTTTAAATTAGTTCCGGCTGTAGAATACATCTTGGTGCCTTCGCCGCCGTGTGCCATGTTGATGTCATCTACATACTGCATCAGCTCAGTAGCAGCCTTCTTACCAATATATTCGTACAAAGTACCGCCAAAATCATTGGTAATGTTATATTTACCATCAGAGAATGCGCCAGCGCCGCCGAAACCGCTCATAATAGAGCAGGACTTACACTTAATGCAGGCTTTCACCTTTTCACCGTCGATTGGGCAGTGACGCTTCTTTAATGAATATCCGGAATCAAATACAGCAATCTTCTTATCGCTGCACTTCTTCATCAGCTCATAAGCAGAATAAATTCCGCCAGGACCGGCCCCCACAATAATTACATCATATTTCATTCTCAAAACTCCTTTTTACGGTAAACATATTGATTTATAACGTTTCGCTCCCATTCCCATAAAAATGGGCTACCTTTCTATTCTACCGTGTTTTGAGAAAAACTACAATAACAAAATCCCCTTAAAACCGCTTAAAAACAGGAAATACACTCAGGAACCAGGGCTTCCCCGCAGTGTTCCCTTACATAAGCCCTTAAGCGCTCTGTATCAGCTTCAGAAACGCCCCATACATCTGCCTGGAGTACCAGTTTATTGCCTTCGCCGTAGCGGACATAAGCCTCTGCCTTTGTAACACCGTCTGCGCTCTCTAAAGTCTGCTCCAGCTTATAAAGATCTAAGAACTTTCTGCCGGTAAGACCTTCCCGCATCACAGTGCGTCCGCCCTGTTCCAGAAATTCCAGGCGGCCGTCCGGCATGATACGTGCTTCCCTTCCTGTCTGGTACAGCATTCCCGGTCCATAAGGATTGGTGATCTTATCACTCCATCCAAGGGTAGGATGATCCATGATATACAGCTTGCCCCAGGCTCCAAATGGCTGTTTGCGGCAGCTTTCATCCAATACATATGCCTTTACCTGTTCATTTTCATCCACTCCCGGAATCAGCTCACAGCCGGCTGCTTCGTTGACTTTTCCTGCTTCTATATGGTAATGCAGCGGGAACAGATCTACAGAAAGACGGTTTTTCAGGTTTGCCGCCTGTCCTTCCTCTTCCATAGCTGCCACGATCTGCTCCATAACTTTCATAAACAGCTTCAAAAGTTGTGTGTCAAACCGATTCTTCCAGTAACGCAGCTCATAATAATATCCCTTTTCATCCCACATAACCTGTAAATGGAATGGCAGAGCATCTAACTGCACCTTTTCACGTTTCACCGGCCAGCCGCCGATCTGATCGATATTTAAAATATCTCCCTGGTACTGGAAGAACATTTCATCTGCATGAAGGTTGGAAATATAGCAGCCCATGGTCTTCATGATCTGCTTTCCGGAGGTCTGGAGCAGTTCCTTTACACTTTCATCCGGCTTCTGGGTACAGCGGAAATAGTAGGTAAGGAATAATGGTCCTGCCAGTCGGTTCCAGCGGCTGTCAGTTCTTCCGCTGTGGATGCTGGTGCCTACCGTATCTTTTTCATTGCTGAACAGACCAATGCAGTAATTGAATGCAGTTAAGAACACTACATTTTCAGAAATGCCGTTTCTGCGGCAGAAGGATAACAGTCTGCCCCGGTTAATCCCCTTAAAATGTTCCTTTAAAACGCCGTCTTCTCCCTGTTCCAGGTCATGACTGTCACATCTTGCAAGGATACTCTTTCTGATCTTAAAGCCCTTCATCAGATCTGCAAAATAAGCTTCATTTTCCTGTCTGAGCCCTTTGGCATCCCGCTCTTTTTCATCTAAAATATACTCGTAAAATGTATATTTCTCCTTTTCCACCTGCTTTCCTGCATAAATAGCATTGATATCCTCAAACAGCACATTCATAGTCATGCCGTCTCCCATAATATGGGCAATATCTAAAAACAGGTAATTGGCGGACTCTGTCATATAAATGCCCGCATGGTAAAGAGGCTCATTTTCTGTATACATATATGGGCGTAAAAGTCCCTTTCTGGTCTCTTCCCACTGGGCATCGCTTAAGGTGATCAGAGGAATATCTACCTTGCGGTCATCCTTTCTAAAATTCTTGTATGCCCCTTCATGAAGCTGGATCACGCATTTTAATTCCGGATGCACATCAAACATTCTCTCTACTGCTGTCTTTAACAGGTACACATTTACATGTGGATCCAGTTTAAATAAAAATGGCAGGTTGGCTGTTGTATTTCCCCGCATTACATAGGCAAAATACAGCTGTAAATTGGTCAGTGGATAAATGTCACGGACCTCAAACTCTTTCTTTCCCTCAGCAGCACGCTCTTTATAAAGAGCTTCCAGTTTTAAAACAGAACCATGCTCTAACAGGTCATTTAAGGTCATGGAAAGCTGCAGTTTTTCATACAGGTCTGTAAGAAGCAGCACACTTCCCAAAGAATCCAGTCCTGCGCTGTAAAGGTCGGTATCAATGCCAAAACGGCTGTGGCCTAACACGGCAGATACTGCATCATAGATCTTCTGCTGGAGATCATTTTCCGGTTTATGTACATTGACCTGCTCCTCTGCCTCCTGCTTCTTCTGGCTGAAATACTGGCTGCGGATAATCTTTTTGGAAGAAGTTTTCGCAAATGGAATGTCACGCAGATGGAAACGGGCAATCTTCTTATAGGAAGGAAGTCCTTCATTGTGCTTTTTAATGATCTGAGCCACTGTTTCCTCAATGTGGTCAATGCCTGCAGCGTCTGCATACTTAAAGTTTGGATAAATCTCCGCTGCGATCATGTCATCTTCCCCATATACCAGGATATCCTCAATCAGCCGGTCGTCCACAAACAGGTTCTCCAACTGCTCCGGTGCCACATTTTCACCATTGCTTAAGATGATCAGGTTTTTCTTTCTGCCGGTAAGATACAGGAAATTCTCCTCATCTACATAGCCCAGGTCACCTGTACAAAGCCAGCCGTCCTCTGTGATCGCCTCTGCTGTCTTATCCGGCTCCTTATAATATCCCATCATAACAGAAGGGCTTTTTACCTGGATCTCTCCATCTACGATACGCACCTGGCACCGGTCTACGATCTTTCCTACAGATGCCACTTTATCCGGTCTGCTCCAGTCCGGGGATGATATTTTTGGAGAGCACTCCGACATGCCGTATCCCTGTGCAATGGAAATACCCAGACGGTTGAAATTAGCAGCCAGCTCCGGCGCCAGATAACCGCCGCCGCTGATGATCTTGTGCAGGCGCTTTCCCAGCACCTCCTGTTTAATGGAATTCATAGAACGACCTGTGTCCTGTCTGGAAAGAATAGCGATCTTATTGTAAAGGGCTTTTGCCACCATAGGCACCATACGGATCACAGTAGGCTGGAACAGCTGGATATGGGCTGCCAGACGGGCCATGTCCCGGTTCAGACACAAAACGCTTCCATAACGCATGACCGTAAATACATCACCGTTGATGCAGAATACATGGTGGATGGGAAGGATATTTAAGTAAACTTCTTTTTCAGGATGGTCTTTATCTGTGGTGCAGAAGTTATTATCCATCAGGTTGCGGTTGGAAAGCATAACGCCCTTTCCTCTGCCTGTTGTTCCTGATGTAAACAGCACCATAGCACAGTCTTCCTCAGAAACCACCGGATCGACACTGATCCCTGCATATCCCTTTAAGATCTGGTCCGAACATGGCACATGTTTTCCGTGCTGTAAGGAAATGCAGGCCCGAAGGCGTGGACATTTCTCCTTTACTGCTTCTACCAGGCCATAATGATCCCAGTCGTAAAATAAAATATCCAGGTCAGAACGGTTTACATTATCTGCAAAGGTCTCTTCATTTAACTGTACATCTAAGGGAACCACTACATTTCCGCTGGCCATAACGCCTAATAAAAATACCAGGTAATGGTGACTGCTGCTTCCCATTAATCCTACTCTTACCTTGTGGCCCGCTGCCGCGTCCTGCTCCCGCAGCCAGGCAGCTACCCCGCGGCACTGAGTTGCAAACTCATCATAAGTTACTTCATATACTACGTCATTTTCCTCATAGCGTAAAAATACCCGTCCGGCATACTCTCTTCCCGTATTCCAGACCAGGTCTCTTACTGTCTTTGTATTCTCGTATGAAATCATTGCTTTTCTCCTCATAAAACCACTTGAAAGATCTGCCAGCGGCAGCTCCCTTTCAACACATAACAACGGATCGACCCGCTCTGGCGGGGGATCGTTCATTTTATTGTACACAATGTCTATTAATGTCTATTAATAAACATTTACGCCCTAACTATAGCACAGAGACTCCCCACATGCAATGCTAATATTTTGAATTTCAAACTATTTGGCAACCAAGCCTGCATGAGTAAGCAGGGCAATAGCCCGGATTACGAATGCGGGCGGCAGTTGTGGGAGTGCCGAAGGCATGTAACAACTGGCTTTCATTTATAGCGACATAAAAATACCCCGGACCAGTCATGGCATCTGCCATATTTTCTGGTCCAGGGTATCCCTGCTGCAGCTGTCGCTGCCTTTTATCTTTTGTTTAAGGTGATCACATGATTGTGCCTGTTGTCACCAGTGGTCCGCCGCTTATGCAAGCGCTTCTTCTTCATTCTCCAGCAAAGTACTTTCATACTTATCCAGGATGATGCTTTGTATCATTTCCCTAGTACCGGAATTGATCGGATGGGCGATGTCCCGGTATTCGCAATCTGCTGACTTGAGGATTGGCATGGAGATGAACAATCCCTTTTCTCCCTCAATGACTTTGATATCGTGGATCACGAATTCATTGTCTAAGGTGATGGAGACGATTGCTTTCATCTTCCCTTCTTTCTCCACCCGTCTTACTCTCACATCTGTTACCTGCATGCTTTAATACTCCTTCCGCTTCCTCCGTCAGCCCCCGTGCTGCACCCCTTCTGAAGGAATCAGAAAAAAACGGGCCGCACTATTTACTACTTATCTACAGTGTGTAGCGTTCATTCTTCTCAATAACGATCTTGATGTTATCAGGTGTTCCGATATAGGTTGTATTGGCGCGGATGGTATCCCGGCTCTCTACGATACAGTTCTCGATCACTGTATTATCACCAATATAAACATCATTTAAGATAATAGAATTCTTGATGATACAGTTATTTCCAACGTATGCCTTCTTAAAGAGGATAGAGTTTTCTACCGTACCATTTAAAATACATCCACTGGAAACAAGGCTGTTCCTAACAACTGCTCCTGGATTGTATTTTGCCGGTGGAAGATCATCGATCTTGGTATAAACATCCGGATACTGTTTGAAGAAATAATCTCTTACTTCCGGTTTCAGGAAATCCATGTTGGTTCTGTAATAGGAATCTACGGTAGCAATGTTGCTCCAATAGCTGTGCATCTTGTA
>OGFD01000781.1_pt1 | contig 19443 bp, 15 predicted proteins | sample 1570851 | NCBI WGS metagenome assembly OGFD01 (sample SAMEA2582077, study PRJEB24529) | metagenome | biome: Human gut stool | place: China | collected 2011
GTTTAGCGGTCAGACTGTACCACTTGCCATCCAGATAAAGGGAGAAATTATGCAAACCAGCAGGTTTATAGATTTCGGTGCCTTTTTCTTCTACCGTAAAATTCTTGCTGACAGCAGTCAGGAATTGTTCAGGCGTCAAGCCATTCAAGTCTTTTACAACACGGTTGTAATCAATAATAGTCAGCTGGTTGGCCGGGAAACATACAGCCATAAAGTAATTGTATTCCTCATTTCCCTGATGGTTTGCATTTTGCTGCGCTTTTTCGGCACCTACCAAGGCGGCAGCAGCCGAGCGATGATGGCCATCGGCAATATAAAGAGCCGGCATAGCTTTGAACGATTTTGTGATAGCTGTTATATCTTCTTCTTTGTCGATCACCCAGAATGAATGTCCGAAACCGTCACCCGGAGCGATAAAATCATATTCCGGCTGTTGTGAAGTATATTTCTTAACGATAGCATCTAATTCCGCATTATCCGGGTAAGCAAAGAATACCGGTTCTATATTGGCATTATTTACGCGGACATGTTTCATGCGGTCTTCCTCCTTATCACGACGGGTCAGTTCATGTTTTTTGATGACCCCGTTCATATAATCGGGAACATACGCTCCTACCACCAACCCATATTGGGTTTTGCCATTCATGGTTTGTGCATATACATAATAATTTTCTTTTCCGTCTTGCACCAACCAGCCCTTGTCCTGAAACATCTGGAAATTTTCGGCAGCCTTCTCATATACTTTAGGATCGTGTTCGTCTGTTCCGGCAGGGAAATCAATTTCCGGTTTAATAATATGATAAAGTGACTTTTCATTACCTTTCGCTTCCTCGCGTGCTTCTTCAGAATTCAGTACGTCGTATGGGCGTGAAGCTACTTGTTCTACCAATTCTTTCGGAGGGCGGATGCCTTTGAAGGGTTTTATTATTGCCATAAAAATAAAGGTATTAGATTTTACTTGCAGGGGCGAATTGCATTCGCCCGAAAACATAAGCTATATGCATTCGGTCGGATTCAATCCGCCCCTGCGGTTATTGGATTACTTATTTACTCTGAACTTTTCACAACCATCTTTCAGGAAGCCTACAATTTGTCTGGCGGCAGCAATACCTGCGTTGATATTTGCTTCAGCCGTCTGGGCTCCCATCTTTTTCGGTGTAGAGAAATAGCGGCCGGCAAATTTTTCTGAGAACTCAGCATGGGCAACCGGCATGATATCAGTAACATACTTTAAGTCGGTTCGTTCTTCCATCAGTTTGATTAATTCCGCTTCATTGATCACTTCCTTACGGGCAGTATTTACCAATACTCCTCCTTTAGACATCTTGTTAACCAATTCATAGTTGATGGAATTTTTAGTTTCAGCCGTAGCAGGAATATGCAGGGACACTACATTACAAGCAGCATACAGTTCCTCAGCAGAAGAAACAGCTTTCACACCATCTTTTTCAATTACTTCTTTCGGGCAGAAAGCGTCAAAAGCATAAATATCCATGCCAAAACCTTTAGCAATACGAGCCACATTGCGACCTACATTGCCGTATGCATGGATACCTTCGGCCTGAGCCGCAAGAAGGCGGTTGCAATAAACTTCATTCTTCTTGCGCTGCTGAGCCTGCCGTGCGTATTCGGCTATAATATCTGGAGCGATCTGCATCTTATCGGCGGCAGGGATGTGCTCGATACCGAGGACTTCCTCGTGTCGAACCTGCTTCTGCCTATAGGCTCGCTTGTCTATCTGCTGTTTTGCGTCAGCAAGTGGGGCTGGGGCTTTGATAAGTATATTGCCGAGGTCAACAAGGGTACCGGCATCCGCATTTCGCCCAAGCTCAAGCCGTATTTCCAGTGGATACTGCCGATACTTATACTCATAATCCTCGTCCAGGGACTTATATAAGCTTTCAAAGCCGACCGAAAGGCCGGCTTTTTCATTTACAGAACGGAGCAAATGTGTTATGATATTTTATTATTAAATATCAGGAGAAAACGATGCTGGATAAACTTAAACAGCTTGATAACAGATATTCCGAGCTCGGCCAGCGGATGGAAAACGGCGAGATATATGCAGACCCGACGGCATACACCAAATGCGCACGTGAGATGAAAGAGCTTGAGCCGATAGTCACGGCATACAGGGAGTATGTCAAGTGCGAAAAAGCAATGAAGGACGCCGAGGAGCTTATGTCCGACCCCGAGTTCAAGGAGCTTGCGCAGGAGGAGTATAACGATGCAAAGCAACGCCTCGGCGAGCTTGGCGAGCAGCTTAAGATCCTGCTCCTGCCCAAAGACCCGAACGATGAGCGCAACGTCATAATGGAGATCCGCTCCGGCGTCGGCGGAGAGGAAAGCTCGCTTTTTGCGCATGATCTTTTCCGCATGTATTCCATGTATGCAGAGAGTAAGGGCTGGAAGATCGATATTGTCAATATTAACGAAACGGAGCTTGGCGGCATAAAGGAAATGAGCTTTGTCGTCGAAGGGCAGGGAGCATATTCACGCCTTAAGTTTGAAGCCGGAGGCCATCGCGTTCAGCGCGTTCCGGAGACCGAGTCCGGCGGCAGGATACATACCTCGGCGGCAACGGTCGCGGTTTTGCCCGAGGCCGAGGAGGTCGAGTTTGAAATTAACCCTGCCGATCTTCAGATCGACACCTACCGTTCGTCGGGAGCCGGAGGTCAGCATGTAAATAAGACCGAAAGCGCCATACGCATAACGCATTTGCCCAGCGGCGTCGTGGTCGAGTGTCAGGACGAGCGCAGCCAGTATAAAAACAAGGACAGAGCGATGAAGATCCTGCGCTCAAAGCTGTATGAGGCCGAGCAGCAGAAGCAGGCCGCAGCCATAGCTGCCGAGCGCAAAAGCCAGGTCGGCTCGGGCGACAGGTCGGACAGGATACGCACCTATAACTTTCCCCAAAACCGAGTCACCGACCACAGACTTGTGGGTGATGTGCGCAATTTCAATATTCAAAGCGTGTTAAACGGCGACCTTGATCCGATAATAGATGCGCTGATAACCGCAGATCAGGCGGAAAAGCTCAAAAGGCAGGCAGAGAGCTGATGGAAACTAAGATAATCGGAAAAGATGATCTGAACACAGCGGCTGCGCTCATAGCCGCAGGGCAGCTCGTTGCCGTTCCTACGGAAACGGTTTACGGCCTTGCATGCAGCGGACTTGACGCCGACGCGGTCGAGCAGGTTTATGAGGTCAAGGGCAGACCCGAGGTAAAGCCCCTGTCGCTGATGCTGCATAAGGGCGCTGCCGTGACGAGGTACTGCGCAAATGTTCCCAAGCAGGCGCGCGTGCTTATGGATAAGTTCTGGCCGGGACCCTTGACGATAGTTTTAAAGTCAAAGGACATCGTTCCCGATATCGTCCGCGCAGGCGGCGATACGGTCGCGCTCAGGTGCCCCGATCACCCGATGACGCAGGCAATGCTGAAAAAAGCGCGCCTGCCGTTTGCCGCTCCCTCGGCAAATCCCTCGGGCGAGAAAAGTCCCGTTACGGCGCAGGAGGTGCTCGGATACTTCGACGGCAAAATTGCCGCCGTCGTGGACGGAGGAAAATGCGGCCTCGGAAAAGAGTCAACCATAATCGATATGAGCGCGGCACCGTATAAGATACTGCGCCGCGGCGCGCTGCCCGAGGAGGAGATCGCCGCAGCTCTTGCCGAAAACCTCAGGGTCGTCGGCATAACCGGCGGCACGGGCTGCGGAAAAACAACGGCTCTGCGCGAGCTTGAAAAGCTGGGAGCGCTTATAATAGACTGCGACGCGCTGTATCACGATATGCTCAGAACAAATGCGCAGATGCTCGGCGATATCGAGCGCTCGTTCCCCGGCACGGTAACGGATGGTGTGCTTGACCGCAAGGCGCTGGGCGCAACGGTGTTTTCAAATGAAGCGGCGCTTGTTGATCTTAACGCGATAACGCATCACTACATCGGCCTTGAGGTCAGCAAAAAGCTCCGGGAGTGGGCGATGGATGGTGGAAAGATAGCGGCGATAGATGCAATAGCGCTTTTTGAAAGCGGACTTGGCGAAAAATGCTGCGCCGTGGTCGGCATCGTTGCCGAGAAAACGACGCGTATCGAGCGTATAATGAAGCGCGACGGCATAAGCTATGAATATGCCATGATGCGTGTGAACGCCCAGTATCCGAACGAGTATTTCGAGCAGAAATGCGAATATGTGCTGCACAATGACGGCAGCGAGGACAAATTCAGAAAAGAATGCAAAAATTTATTTAAGGAAGTATTGAAAAATGGCTGAGATCAGAGACGAACTATTTTACAAGCAGAAAAACGGTTATGATACTATGAGCACGCAGCAGCGCATCGATATGGAGGATTACTGCCGCGGCTACATGGCGTTTTTGAACGAGGCGCGCACCGAGCGCGAGGCGGTGAAGATCGCAATAGAGATGGCCGAGGATAAGGGCTTTGTCGAGTATGTTGACGGTATGAAGCTTTCCCCGGGCGATAAGGTCTACTGCAACAATCGCTCAAAGGCTCTTATGCTCGCCGTCATCGGCCGGAAAAGCCTTGAGGAAGGCTGCGTTATTGCCGGTGCGCATGTCGATTCGCCGCGCATCGACCTCAAGCAGAATCCTCTTTACGAAAGCGACGAGCTTGCGTATTTCAAGACCCATTATTACGGCGGCATAAAGAAATACCAGTGGGTCACCATTCCTCTCGAGCTGCACGGCGTGGTCGCGCTCAAAAACGGCGAGACGATCGACGTGAGCATCGGCCACGATCCTTCCGATCCGCAGTTTGTCATAACCGACCTCCTGCCGCATCTCGGCAAGGAGCAGATGAGAAAGACCATGGAAGAGGGCATCACCGGCGAGGGCCTCAATATCCTCATCGGCAGCATCCCCTACGCCGACGAGGGCAGCGACAGAGTTAAGCTCGCCGTCATGAGCATCCTCAACGACCGCTACGGCATCGTCGAGGAGGACTTCCTCTCAGCTGAGCTGACCGCCGTTCCTGCGTTTGAAGTTCGCGAGATCGGACTTGACCGCTCGCTCATCGGCGGCTACGGCCACGATGACCGCGTGTGCGCATACGCAGAGCTAAAGGCGATACTCGACCTTGACGAGGCGCCCGAAAAGACGGCAGTCTGCATCCTCGCGGATAAGGAAGAGACAGGCTCGGACGGCGTCAGCGGCATGCAGAGCAGCGCATTCGAGTGCTTCATGGAAGAGCTGTGCGCCGGTCAGAACGTTCCTCTGCGCCGCTGCTTTAAAAACAGCTTCTGCCTGTCGGCGGATGTCACCGCGGCGTTTGATCCGAATTTCCCCGAGGTCAGCGAAAAGCGCAACGATGCAAAGCTCAACTACGGCATGGGCATCTGTAAGTTCACCGGCGCTCGAGGCAAGAGCGGAACGAGCGACGCTTCGGCCGAGATCGTCGGCTACCTGCGCAGAATATTTGCCGATGCAGGCGTTGTCTGGCAGATGAGCGAGCTTGGCAAGGTCGATCAGGGCGGCGGCGGCACCATAGCAAAGTACATGGCAAACCGCAATATCGACACGATCGACGCAGGCGTTCCTGTCATGAGCATGCATGCTCCGTTTGAGGTCGTTGCTAAGTTTGACTGCTTCATGACCTACCTTGGCGTGCTTGCCGCATATAAAGCATAATAAAACCGCCTCATATCTGACAAAATAGGTATGAGGTGATTTTTTTGGAGGAGCTTAAAGAGTTGGGCAGCGCTCAGCCGCAGGGCAGGGCAGGAATGATACACTGCCTGACTATCGTCGGTCAGGTCGAGGGGCATCAGATATTGCCCGAGGATAACAAAACCACAAAATATGAGCATGTCATGCCGCTGCTCGCGGCGGTCGAGGAGTCCGAGGAGATAAAGGGACTGCTGATACTTCTAAACACCGTCGGCGGCGACGTTGAGGCCGGGCTCGGCATAGCCGAGATAATTGCCGGAATGAAAAAGCCAACGGTATCGCTCGTGCTCGGCGGAGGACACTCGATAGGCGTGCCGCTTGCCGTTGCCGCGTCGCGCAGCTTCATTGCGCCGTCGGCGGCAATGACTATCCATCCGGTGCGCCTGAACGGCGTTGTCATAGGTGTTCCGCAGACATATAACTATTTTGCGCGCATTCAGGAGCGCATAGTAGGCTTTGTGACAAGCCACTCGAATATAAGCCGCGAGAAGTATAACGAGCTGATGATGGCGACCGACGAGCTTGCAAACGATGTCGGCAGCGTGATATACGGACAGGAGGCGGTCGCCTGCGGCCTTATCGACAGCATCGGCGATCTCTCGGACGCGCTTGACTATCTGCACAATGAGATCGAAAAGCAGGCACACTGATGTGTGCTTGCTTTTTAATACACTATATGATAAAATAACTCAGTTAAGTATACATAACACCTACATAGGAGATAAATATATGAGCATTTTGGATGCCATAATCCTCGGCATTGTTCAGGGCGTTGCGGAGTTTCTGCCCATTTCAAGCTCGGGACACCTTGCGATTTTGCACAATCTTTTTAATATGTCCGACCTCGGCAGCAATCACATGTTCTTTGACGTTCTGCTGCACTTCGGCACGCTTATCGCTATCTGCTTTATGTACTGGAGCGACATTAAGGCGATGTTTACCCAGACTATCGACATGCTTTCCGGCAGAACGGTTGACGAAAACGGCCGGCGCAGGAGATTTCCCGAGGCGCGGCTTTTTATGCTTATCATTGTCGCGACGCTGCCTCTGGTGCTTATTCTCCCGGTGCATAAATACATTGAAGCGCTTTCAAACTCAACGGTGTATGTCGGCATAGCGCTCATCCTCACCGGCTGCATGCTGCTCGTTTCGGACAAAATGGCCAAGGGCAGCAAGACCGAGAAGAACATGCTTTTCACCGATGCGCTGATCGTCGGCCTGTGCCAGTGCGTTGCAACGCTGCCCGGCCTGTCGCGCTCGGGAACGACGATAACTGCCGGTATCGCAACGGGTCACGACCGCAGCTATGCCGTGAAATTTTCGCTTCTTATGAGCATTCCGGCGGTGCTCGGCGCAACGCTTCTGGAGCTTGTTGACGCGTTCAAGGCCGGTATCGACGTATCTCTTATTCCGGCGTATCTTTTCGGAATGATCGCCGCCATGGTCTCCGGCGTTTTGTCCATCGGACTTCTGAAAATGATCGCGCGCAAGACGCGCTTCGGCGGATTTTCCTACTACTGCTGGGTAGTCGGCGTTCTGACGATAATACTTTCACTTATATTCTGATAAAGGCAGGTAAGCTGAATAATGGCGCAAACCGCTACAAAGAAAAAATCCAATAGTTCCGGCAAAAACCAGTCCTCGCAGCCGGCAAAAAAGCCGAACAGTACCGAGCCTGCGACTAACCCTGCCCGGAGAATAATAGCCGCTGCGTGCTTTTTGTTTGCCGCCGTTCTCGTCGTTATAGGCATATTTGCGCATGACGGTGTTGTTGTCGGCTGGCTGTGCTCGCTTTTAAAGGGCCTTTTCGGCTATGGCTTCTGGATCTGCGCACCGGTGTTTCTGCTTGCAGCGTATATTCTGGCATTTAACAGGGAAAGACCGTGCACATGGCGCATGACGGCGACTCTGTTTCTGCCTCTTTTGGCAGGCGCGCTTGTAAACCTTCTGCTGTCGCAGGTCGTTGTCGATAACCTCAGCGGCGTCGGCGAGCTGTTCGGAACTCTCTATTCCGGTGGCAAGAAAATGCTGTGCGCCGGCGTCCTCGGAACGCTCATAGCCTTTGCGCTTGAAAAGGCGTTCAGCATATACGGCGCTGCTATCGTGCTCCTGCTGGCGTTCATATTCTTTGCGCTGTCGGCGCTTAGCATAACGCCGAAAAAGCTTTTTGAGTTCTTCCGCGCAGACCCGGCCGAAAAGCCGGAGAAAAAGACAAATTCGGCTGCCGCCATTGCCGAGCCGGCTCCCGAGCAGGATGAGCAGCAGGAGGCCGAGAAGACCAAAAAAGCCCGTCGCCGCGCGATAGACATTCCGCTTGACGATGAGCCTGCGTTTGCAAAAAAATCCGCAGCCTCCGAGGAGCCTACGGTAAAGGAAGAGCCTGCACCGAAAAAGGACGGCGGCCTGTTCGGCAAAAAAGGCGCGAAGGCAAAACCGGCAAAGGCCTCTGCCGACGTTGAGCCTATGACCATTGAGGAGGTCGAGGCGCTGACGGGCATTTCGGCTGTAAAAATGACCGACGAGGGAGCCGTAAAAACGGCGGCGGTGTCCGATCCGCCGAAAAAAGCTTCGGCAGCCGAGGTCGCGGCCGAGACGGAGGCGATACGCAACGCCATCGAGTCGGCAACGAGCGACGGTGAGTACGAAAAGCCGCCGATATTCCTGCTCAAAAAGGGTCACGCGGTCGCGGCAAACTCCGATGAGGAGCTGCGCACGAACCGCGAGCGCCTTGAGAATACGATAAAGAGCTTCGGCGTGTCGGCAAGAATAGTTGACACGACCCGAGGTCCCACGGTCACGCGCTATGATCTTGAGCTTGACCGGGGCGTGAAGCTCAGCAGGCTCACAAATCTTGCCGGCGATATCGCGCTTGCCCTCGGCGTTGTGAGCGTGCGCATTGCGCCGATACCCGATAAGATATCCACCGTCGGCATCGAAGTGCCGAATAAGATCATAAGTACGGTTTATCTTCGCGATATAATCGACTCGCCGCGCTTTGCCTCGTCCAAGTCAAAGCTCAGCTTTGCCATCGGCAAGGACATTGCCGGTCAGGCGGTAGTCGGCAACATAGCAAAGCTTCCGCACCTGCTCATTGCAGGCACTACCGGCTCGGGCAAATCGGTGTGCATGAACTCACTTATAATAAGCCTTCTGTATAAATCCGATCCCGATGAGGTCAAGCTCATCATGATCGACCCAAAAATGGTCGAGCTTGGCGTTTATAACGGCATTCCGCACCTGTATATACCTGTTGTCACCGACCCGAAGAAGGCAGCCGGTGCGCTCCAGTGGGCGGTTACGGAGATGCTGAAGCGATACAGGCTGTTCTCCGAGCTGGGCGTAAGAAGCCTTGAGGCATATAACGAGCACCTTGCCGAAAACGGGCAGCCGAAGATGCCGAGCATCGTTATTGTCATCGACGAGCTTGCAGACCTCATGCTCGTTGCGTCTAAGGACGTTGAAGAGAGCATCTGCCGCGTCGCCCAGATGGGCCGTGCTGCCGGTATGCACCTTGTCATTGCAACTCAGCGACCTTCGGCCGACGTTATCACCGGCCTTATGAAGGCCAATATCCCGAGCCGCATTGCGTTTGCCGTGTCCTCCGCGCTTGAAAGCCGCATTATCCTCGATAATGCCGGAGCGGAGAAGCTTATCGGCATGGGCGATATGCTGTATGCCCCCATAGGCTGCGGCAAGCCTCTGCGCGTGCAGGGCGCATTCGTCAGCGACGATGAGCGCGACTCGATCGTTCAGTTTATAAAGCGCCAGTCCACCGCGCAGTACAGCGAGGACGTCATGGCGCAGATCGAAAAAGCCGCCGAGGATAAGGGCGCAAACGGCAAGGGCCGCGGCGACGATGACGAGCCGTCGGGCAAGCCCGACTATGACGAGCTGCTGCCGCAGGCTGTCGATGTTATTTTCGATACCAAGCAGGCGTCCGTGTCGATGCTTCAGCGCCGACTGAAGCTCGGCTATTCGCGCGCTGCGCGCATAGTAGATCAGATGGAGGAAATGGGCATCATCGGCCCGTTTGAAGGCTCAAAGCCGCGCCAGATACTCATAACGCGCGACCAGTGGCTCGAAATGCAGACCACTCAGGGCACGGCGCCCACCGAAACGCTGCAAATTCAGACGGAGTTTGCCGACGAGATCGACGATATGTAAAACACAAGGGCGGTTAACATAATGTGACCGCCCTTGCTTGATTTGGAGACTGATATGAACGATTATTTCTGCCCTCGGATGGAGAAAAGCGATATAAACAACATAAGCATGCTCGGCCTTGCGCACATCGGCGACGGAGTGTATGAGCTTTTGACGCGCACCATGCTGTGCGCCGACGGAAACAAAAAAGTGACCGAGCTGCACAAAAAAACGGTCGCGATAGTCAACGCTCCGGCTCAGGCCGAGGCTGCCGAAAGGCTTCTGCCGCTGCTTGACGAAGACGAAATGTATGTCTACAAACGCGGCCGCAACGCAAAGGTAAATTCCGTGCCGCATAAGGCCGACATTGCGCAGTATCACGCCGCCACCGGGCTTGAGGCGCTGTTCGGCTGGCTGTATCTTCAGGGAAAAACGCAGCGGATAAACGAGCTGTACGCGGTTTGCGTGGAGGGGCACCATGGCGCTTGATGCAATACTGTTATCAGGAATAATAGCCGAGCTGCGGCCGAAGATCATAGGCGCGAGGATAGATAAGGTCCAGCAGCCGGAGCGCGATAAGATCGTCCTCTCCGTTCGCGGGGACGAGAATATGCGCCTGCTTATTGACGCAGGGGCCGGCAGCGGCAGATTGCAGCAGACTAAAATGAGCTTTGAGAACCCGGCCGAGCCGCCGATGTTCTGCATGCTGCTGCGCAAGTATCTCACCGGCGGCAGGATAGAGGCGATAGAGCAGCCGAACTGGGAGCGCCTTGCAATGGTTAACATAACATCGCGCAACGAGCTTGGCGACAATGTTGATCTGCGCCTTGCCGTGGAGCTGATGGGAAGAAGCTCGAACCTCGTGCTCATAGGCTCGGACGGGCGAATAATCGACTGTCTGCGCCGCATGGACTACGGCGGCGACGCCGAGCGAAGACTGCTGCCGGGCATGATATATCGCCGGCCGCCGAAGCAGCGCAAGCCGCTCATTTTTGACCTGCCGCAGGAAGAGATAGCGCAGACGCTTGCGCAGTCCGACGCCGGCAAAAACACGGACAAGCGCATAATGGACTGCTTTTCCGGCCTTTCGCCGCTTGTGTGCCGCGAGCTTGCCTGCCGCAGCGGAGATAATGCCGCGTTCCTGCCCGAGGCGATCGGCGCGTTTCTTGAAAGCGTCAGGGCAGGGGAGCTTGCGCCGACCCTGCTCACCGAGGACGGAAGGCCGAAGGAGTATTCCTTCATGCAGCTCAAGCAGTATGCCGGCGTGTATGACATGTGCGAGTTTGAAAGCTTCTCGGAGCTTCTTGACGCATACTACTCAAAGCGCGACATTCTTGAGAGCCGCCGCAGACGCTCTAAGGAGCTTAGCCACCACGTCAAAACCGCGCGCGACCGCATTGCGCGAAAGCTTGCAGTGCAGAAAACAGAACTTCAGAAGTGCTCGGAGCGCGATGAGATCCGCCGCAATGCAGAGCTTCTGACGGCAAATCTCTATCGCGTAAAGAAAGGCGACAGCTCGGTGACCGTCGAGGATTATTACGAGCCGGATTGCCCTCAGCGCACGATAAAGCTCGATGTCCTCAAAACGCCGCAGAGTAACGCCGCGGCAATGTTCAAGGAGTATAACAAGCTCAAAACCGCGCAGACGCACCTCACGGCGCTTATAGCCGACGGCGAAAAGCAGCTTGAGTATCTAAACAGCGTCCTTGACGAAACCGAGCGCGCCGAAACCGAGGACGATCTTGCCGAGATCAAAGCCGAGCTTGTCGGCACGGGATATATCAAAAAGCAGCGCGGCACAAAAGAGCGCAAGCATAAAAAGCAAGGACCCATGCGCTTTGCCTCGTCCGATGGCTTTGAGATCCTTGTCGGCCGCAGCAATGCGCAAAACGATGAGCTGACGACGAAAACCGCGCGGCGCACGGATATCTGGCTGCACACGAAAACCGTCCACGGCAGCCACGTTATCATATCATGCGACGGCCTTACTCCGCCGGAGAAAACGATAGAGGAAGCCGCAAGCCTTGCCGTTTTCTATTCGCAGGCACGCGAGGGCGGTAAAACACAGGTCGATTACACCATGGTACGCAACGTGCGCAAGCCCTCCGGTTCGCTGCCCGGCAAGGTGATATACACAGATTACAGTACCGTCTCCGTCTCGGCGGATGAAGTGCTTGCCGAAAATTTGAGAGTGAAATAAAACCTGCTGCGGAGCCTATGCTCTGCAACAGGTTTATTTATAGTATCATTGCATATAAACCATAACACTTTCATCAGTGCCGCCGATTATTGAGTTTGTAACTGTAGGTTCACCAACGATTTGAGTTTTTATATATAATTTGTATTTAAAAGACTCTAAATACTGCCCATATTCATCATAGGCATTAGTAGTGCCTTTCACGGTAACCCTGTAGCATGTTGAACCGGATTTCTCAACAGTGTCGTTTGCAATATCAACGCTACCTATTCTTGGAACGCTTATTTTATTCGTTCTTGGTGCGTCTGATTCTACTTTATCTAAAATTTTGTATGCGCCGTCCCCACTGGTAACGTATTCTTTTGCTAATTGTTCTGCATCCGCTTGAGTCAAATCAGTGGTGCCGGGGACGCTGTCAGACCCCGTTTCGGAACTACCATCGTCTTTGCCGCATGCTGCAAGTGCAAATACCATCACCAGCGCCAATAATAAGGCGATAATTCTCTTTGCATTCATTTTCATCTAAGCAACAAGATACGATTGTAGCATAAACTAAAAAGAGGTGTGCTATGATAGTTTTTGACCGTCTGTGGAAAACCATGAAAGAACGCGGATTATCACAGTGTAAGCTGATAAAAGAACACAAGATAAGCACAGGACAGCTTGACAGGCTTAGGAAAAACGAGAATGTAAACACATACACGCTTGATCAGCTATGCAGAATATTGAATTGCGGCCTTGAGGATATTGCCGAATATATTGATAAGTGAAAAACCGGAAGGATTATCACTTCCGATTCTTTGACATGCTTAACCGGTTGCTCCAAAAAGAAGCAACCGATTAAGATCAGTCGATATAGATCTCCGCTTGGCTGAACAGCGCGGCCTTACCGGCGAGGATGACCTTGTCACCGTCGAGCCGGGTGTACAGAACGCCGCCGCGGCGCGAGGCCTGATAGGCGGTAAGCTCGGCTTTGCCAAGCTCCTTTGCCCAGTAGGGGATGATGTGGCAGTGACCCGAGCCGCACACGGGATCCTCCGGCACGTTGCACTTGGGTGCAAAGCTGCGCGAAACGCAGTCAAAATCCTTGCCCCTTGCGGTGACGTGCAGCAGCAGACCGTCAAGCTGCATGACCTTCGCCATGTCCGGTGCGCAGCCGCGCACAACGTCCTCGCTGTCCACGACGCACAGCAGATCGCGCCCCATGAACGCCGCCGTGGGTCTTGCGCCGATGACCTCGGTCATCGCGTCCGTGACCTCGACGGGCTTGAGCTTGTAGGCCGGGAATACCATTTCGAGCAGCTCGCCGTTTTTTGTGACGATAAGCTCGCCGCTGAGCGTGTCAAAGCGCACTTGAGTCAGCTCCGGCTCGACAAAGTGCAGGATCACATACGCCGTAGCGAGCGTCGCGTGGCCGCACAGATCGATCTCGCCGCCGGGGGTGAACCAGCGCAGATGATAATTTCTGCCCTCCTTGACGCAGAACGCGGTCTCGGAGAGGTTGTTTTCGACGGTTATCTTCATCATCAGCTCATCGCTGAGCCACTTATCCATAACGCACACCGCGGCCGGATTTCCGGCAAAGACCTTGTCGGTGAACGCGTCAACAACATATTGCTTCATTTTAATGCCTCCTTTGCAAAGAGGCATTATACACCGCTGCGCGCGCCGGCGCAAGCCTCAGCGCCGGGCGAGAACGTCCATTGCGGCGGCGAGCATGTCGGCGGCCTCGGCGTGGGTGAGGGGAGAGGAATCGACGCTTTCAAGGCTTGCGATTCCGCATGCGTCGAGGTTGGCTGCCGACTGTGCGGCCCATGTCGGCACGGCGGCGGTATCCGCGCAGCTCACGTCGGCAAGGCTGAGCAGCCTGTCGAGCATAACGGCGGCCTCGGCGCGGCTGATATCGGCCCCGGCGTCGAACACTGCGCCCTCGCGCCCCTTGACAACGCCGTCCTTGACCGCGCTCGCGACATAGGCGCGCTGCCAGTCGGGGATGCTGCCGTCGTCGGTAAACCCGGTGCTGACGACGCCGCGCAGCACGTTTTCGCCGGCGACGTTCAGGCACATTGCGGTGAACTCGCCGCGGCTGAGCGTTTTCTGCGGCTCGAAGTAATAGTCGCCGCCGATCTGCTTGCCTATAAACGCGCCGCACTCGGCAAGGCGCACGGCGCTGCAATAGCTTGCGCTGCCGCCCATATCGACATAGCTGACGCTTTTGTTTTTGACGAGCCTGATTATGACCGTCGCCTCCTGCGAGCGGTTGCCGTCGGCGTCGATGGCCTTATAGCCGAAGTAGTCGCGGCCGCGCTTGCCGTCGATGGGGGAATAGACGAAGCTGCCGTCGTCGCTAAGCTCGATGCTGCCCTTTTTGGGCTGGGTGGTGATCTCGAAGCTCACCGCGTCGCCCTCGGGATCGACGGCGGCGAGCTGCCCGCCGAAGGACACGCCGCGATAGGTCTCGAACTCGAAGTTTTCCGCGACCGGCGCGGAGCTGTCGGCCAGAGCCGGAAGCATAAGCGCGCACAGCGAAAGGCACGCCAGCACGGCTGCAATATATTTGCGCATAAGAAATACCTCCGTAAAATTTTCTACGGAGGTATTTTGTGAGTTTTTAATATTATTATACATTTTTAGAGGCGCATTAACGCAGCTGCGGATACGCATATTGCGGTGGCCCGGTATCGAAACAATGGAAAAAACCGTGGTTGCCTCGCCACCCATTTGTGCGATGCTGAGTATTTTGCACCGCTCCCCATTGCCTTCCCCTCAAGCTCCGCAAGGGGAAGACAAAAGGCAAAACCTCTGCTGCATACCGTTGTATTAACGGCGGCAGTAGATGCAACGAGCGGAACGGATAAATCCGTTCCCTACAAGTGTGTGTTGCAAAACGCAGCAGCGCACTAATGTATGGCGCGGCACACACGGTTTCCACCATTGTTCCGAACCGGGCTGCCGCAATAATCGTATCCGTAGGTGCGGCAAATCGCCACTAAAAAAACCGGCCGGGAAAACCCGACCGGCTGTGCTGTGTTTAATTAGGTGTTAAGAGCAGGATCAGCAACGATGGTGAAGCTGAACGTCTTGGGGAATGCGAAGAAATCGCCGCCGCGGACGGTTGCCGTTACGATGTAGCGACCGGGAGCAGTGGGCATTACATTCTTGGCGTATATTTTGTTTACGCCGGTGAACCAGTAGTGGATAGAACCTGCGGAAGCGCTGTTAAGGGGCTTGCCGTCCTTGGTGAGAATGCAGAGGCTTGCTTCGCCGTCAGCAATTGCCTTGGCCTCAGATTCGGTGATCTCGCGGCCTTCGAAAATTGCGGGATTCTTCTCAATCTTTATGCCCTTCCAGTTCTTGAGAACAATAAGGGAGCCGGCTGCATAAGCAGGATTGTAGTTATCGTTTACGGCAATCACAAATGCAAAATAAGCACCTGCGTGATCGGGAGTACCGATTGCAATTTTAAAGTTATCTGCTATCTTAGTGATGGTGTTAAGCGTATCGACAAGGTCCTTGAGGTTATCAACGGTGATGCCGTACTTCTTGAGCATTGCGTTGACGAAGAACTTCGTAAGGGGATCTTTGCTTGCATAGTCGACGATCTCGGTCATTGCCGCTTTAAGCTCGCCGATAGTAACGCCATTCTGAAGCTTGCCCCTGATAGTATCCTTTTCGGCGTAGCCCAGATATTCTACCTGTGCATCGCTGATAGCATCGATGAGTTTGGTCTTGCTTGCGGGGAGATCGATATATGCAACGGACTGCAAATTCGAGTTCTCGCCGACGAAGAATTTGTAAATGTCGATTGCAGGATCGTTAGGATCGAGAGTTGCGTACGGGTTTTCCTTAGTCTCAAGAGGCTCGCCCGCGTAAATCTTGGCTATGAGGGGAATGCTGACCTTGACGTCAGCTTTCTTTACAGTGAGGTTGCCCTCAACGTCTTCACTCGGCCTATAGTCGCTGTTACCATTGTAGCTGATCTGAATTACCTGCTCGCCTGCGCCCATCTGATCAAAGGTGGTGAGCTTGGTTGCACCCTTACGTCCGCCAATGGGAACAAAGACCTTATATTTTTCAAGATCATCCGCCTTGTCTTCAAGAGCCTGAGGAAGTGCCTTGTACTTGACGGTGAAATCGGAAGCTGCTGCATCGGCGGGGAGCTCGGATTTCTCCCAATCAATAGCGTTCTTGACGATCTCTTCGATCATCGTTTCAGCCTTCATGTTATAGGTAATGGATGCACCGTCCTTGAGAACTATGGAGCTTGCAATGCGGTTGTCGGCAAACTTGATGTCGTTAACAATTGCGGTAAAAGGCTTGTGAGTTGCGTCACCTGCATAGGTCAGACGAATATCGGTATCAGTGAGGGAATATGTTTCGATAGCTAATTTGTTTAATTCTGCATATTTACCAAATGCATTTTTGTATTCAACCTTTACTGCGCTCAGATCAACATCTGCTGCGAGCTGATTTACAAGCTGTTTGCGAATCTGATTTTCGGTTTCGGCAATATTGATGCTGTTACCTGCATAACCAATGTTGAGGGTTTCAGGGCTGTCTTTCAGCGAGAAAGTGTCAATGCGGTTGTCAACGAAATTGACGGTGACGGGTGCATTAGTACCATAGTGATCCTCGTCGCCTGCGTAGCTGATGGTGATAGTCTGCTGACCTTTGGCAACGGTGCCGGTGTAAGAGAGCTTGTCATAGGTCAGACCGGCAGGAGTAGTGCTGGTAACGTAAGCGTTAAAGATGCTCTCATTGAGTGCATTTACATCGTACTCGGTTGCACCTGTGTAAGGAATAGCGATCGTGGCAACTTCGTTGTTAACATTGATAGCGCTTTTGAGCTTGGCTACCTTGGTGATATTTACAGCATGACCGTTGGCATACAGAGTGTAATCACCGTCAGCGTTGTTCTTGAGGGCGGGGAAATTATATGTTACTTTGTAATTAATGCCGTATTTGTAATCTTCATTAAGAACTTTGCCATCTAAAACGCTGACTTTTTCAGTCCTTGGATCAGTGGTGTGAGGAAAGCCGAGTTTATCCTTGAATGTTGTGGTTACTGTGCAATCATAAGTCCAGTTGATTGCGCTCTGGTCAACTTTGTCCCAGTTAGTGACAAGAGCCTCGCCCAAAGCGGCGTTAACGTCTGGTGTGTCAGCCTTGAGAAGAACTTCTTTTTTCTCACTTACAAACTGCGGCTGCTCATAGTCCGCTCCCTCCGCAAACACGGCCGGGGACACACCCGTGACCGATGCGAGCATCAGAACAGCAAGCAGCGAAGCAAGAAAACGCTTCAGATTGTTTTTCTTCATGCTATGCCTCCATTAAAACAATATAAATTTCCATAGTAGGGCGTTAAGAAAACGCTAAGATTACCCACCTATTACAATAGCATAATAACAAAATGTTTACAAAATTGCAATCAAATATTTAGCATTTTACATGCATTTGTCATGACAAAAAGTACTATCCCGAAAAAGCGTTGAAAATTCAACAAAAATTGAGAATTGCTCAAAAATGCGCGAAAAAAGCACTTGAAATGTGCGAAAAAAATGTATATAATACAGCAAATTTTTTGACAGATGCAGACTGCGTGTATAGTATTAGACGCAGGGTTTGGAAAATCAAAAACTGATTGACAAGCCGGTCAGTTTATGCTAACATAATCCCTCGTTAAAAGGGAGTAATTATAAAGCATGGCCAACATACCCCCGGCAGCGCGCCGGTGGTCATGCACCTGCTTGCAGGCGATGAGACTTTTAGCACGGCAAAAGTGTGCCCGTGTAAAAAGTCTTATTTTTTTATGTGCTAAGAAGATAATAAGGGAGTTATCAAAATGGGAATTGACTTTACGGGAAGCACGCTCGCACTTGTTATCGTGCTGTTCGCCGTCGGCCTTATATGCATTATCAAGGGCGGCGACCTTTTCGTCGATGCGGCAACGTGGATCGCCGAGGCCTCCGGCATACCCAAGTTCATCATAGGCGCAACGGTGGTGAGCTTCGCAACGACCATGCCCGAAATGCTCGTTTCCGTGTTCTCTGCATTCGAGGGCAACGCCGATATCGCCGTCGGCAACGCCGTCGGCTCGGTCACGGCGAACACGGGACTTATAATGTGCCTGTCGCTTGTGTGCATGAGCTGCTATATGACGCGAAAGCAGTTCGGCGTCAAGGCCGGTCTGCTGCTTGCGGCGGTCGTGCTGCTGTTCACGTTTACGCGTGACAGTGCGCTGTCGGTTTCCGAGAGCATTATTATCATGCTCGTTTTCGTCGGCTTTATGGTCGAGAGCATCCTTGCCGCAAAGCGCGAGCAGGGAAGCGAGGCGACCGACGAGCGCCCGAGCACCGACGGCAAGAGCGTTGCGATAAACATCGGCAAGTTCGTCCTCGGCGCTGCCGCCATCGTCCTCGGCGCGCAGCTGCTTATCGATAACGGTTCGGCACTGGCTGTCATGATCGGCGTTCCCGACTCCGTGATCGCAGCGACCATGATCGCCATCGGCACCTCGCTGCCCGAGCTTGTCACGACCATCACGGCGATCCGCAAAAAGCAGTCCTCGCTGTCGGTCGGCAATATCATCGGCGCGAATATCATGGATCTGACGCTGATTATGCCGCTGTGTGCGCTTTTGCAGGGCAAGCCCCTGGCCGTTGAAAATCAGGGCATGCTGCTGGATGTTCCGGCCTGCCTCGTGGTCAGCGCCGCAGCCATGATCCCGGCGCTCGTGTGCGGCAAGTTCAAGCGCTGGATCGGCGTGCTCATCGGCGTGCTGTATATAGCGTATCTCGTCGTAATGTTCACTTACTTCGGCGCGTGAGGTATAAAATCGACTCGACATCGACTCGACCCGTCCAAAAGGACGAGCCGAGTCTTTCTGCTTATGGGGGATGTGGGTATATGGGTTTCTGAAATTAGGTAATAGTGTGATGAAAAATTGACATAAGAGGCAAATTTGCATAGACAGTCAAATTAATAACGATTTTTGCCCAATGTGAGTAATATAGGCGGATAGTTGCCTTAAATAATATATAAATTCAAGTCAAGTATTATTTTCGGCATATATCGTGCGTTCAGCCTTAAACTCCCCGTCCGACAAAATACAGCCCATCCGCCGGATGCGCTGTCAGCCAGCTAAAGAACCACTGTTTTCACTTTTTGAAAACAGTGGTTCTTGTGAATAATGGGGCATCCACGGTATGTTGCAGCAGGCATCCATTGGCCGCGATTGTCACATCATACTTTTACATTACTTCATCATGGAGGTGGTTCTGGACGACGCCTCTATTGACGGCTGACAATATATAACCAAAGTATGCAAGCAATTTTGCGCATAATTATTGACGGAACAGCTTCGGGTAGTGTCAAGAGTTATGCGCAAATTTAATTTGCAGACTCCGGCCGAATGAGGT
>OGFD01000788.1_pt1 | contig 19337 bp, 16 predicted proteins | sample 1570851 | NCBI WGS metagenome assembly OGFD01 (sample SAMEA2582077, study PRJEB24529) | metagenome | biome: Human gut stool | place: China | collected 2011
GATTTACACTCGGATATTTCTGATTAGTTTTGGTTGTTCTATGGTTATAAATACAAATTTTTACAAATGATGAAAAACGAAAACAATGTTTTTGGCAAAGTTACACATGATAACTTGCCGCAGGCTGTAGAGCACCTCATAAAAATGATGGAGGAACAGGCTCAGAATTCTAAAAACAACATGTCGGTGGAAGATGATGAGATATCCATCGAGGAAGTAAGTTCTCTTATAAAGAAAAGCGTGAGTACCATTTACCGGTATACTTGTCAAAACAGTATTCCCCATTCTAAGCAGGGTAACACACTCCATTTCTACCGGTCTGAGATTCTCGAATGGATGAAGATGCACAAGAAGAAATGTATTAATGAACTCTCTGAAGAAGCATACATTGAGTCTTTCAGGGTATTAAACCGTGATTAACAGGTATGGGAGAAAGTAGAATAACTCCAAGTGGTATAATAAATGATGCTGTCAGCATGATAGGCAAAATGAACGATTCTTCATTTCCTATTGATGTTTTCCCAAATAAGATAAGAAACATCATTCTGAATATGTATGAGTACCTGGCATTTCCTATCGACTACACTGCGTGCAGCATGATGACAGCCATTTCCACTTGTATAGGCAATACACATATCCTTCATTTCAAAACGGGATGGGATATCAAGTGTATCATATATATGGCTCTCGTCGGAAGGCCGGGTGCTAATAAAAGCCATCCTCTGAAAACGGCCTTCGAACCTCTGTTCAGATTTGATAAGGAGCAGAAGGAAATATATAACGAAGAGTACAGAAAGTATGAATCAATAATGAGCTTGAGTAAAAAGGAACGTCTGGAACAGGGATTTGATATGTTTCCCAAGGAACCTGTGCGCACCAGATTTCTGGTTTCTGATATCACACAGGAAGCTATGGCAAAGTCTATATCAGAGAATCCGCGCGGCATTTGCCTTTACATGGATGAACTGCAAGGATGGATCAATAATTTCACACGCTACAACAAAGGCTCGGAAGAACAGTTCTACATATCACTGTTCAATGGGTACATGTATATTTCCGACCGCAAAATGAATACCAACAATATCATGATTGACTCTCCGTTTTCCAATGTGATAGGTACAATTCAACCGGAAATACTTATTGATACATTCAAAGGAAGTAAAAGCAATAATGGTTTCCTTGACCGTATTCTTTTTGCCATACCTGAAATCCAGGATAAGCTATACTGGAAAGATGATGATATTGACATGAGCCATTTCAATGAATGGAATACGATTATGCAATCGTTCATTCGGATGAAAATAGAACATGATGAGCACGGAAACATAAATCCTGCAAGATTGGAATATGAACCTGGAGCCAGACGAAAGATTATGGAATGGCAGCATCAATGGGCAGATATGTTGAACATGGAAGAATCGGATAAAAGACGCAGTATATACAGCAAATTTGAGACTTACATTCATAGATTCTGCCTGATCATACAAATGTGCAAATGGGTATGTAATGAAGGTGACAAAAACTGCATTGATCTTGACAGTGTACTGAAATCCATACGTCTGGTGTCCTATTTTAAAAATACCGCCCTGCAGATATGCTCCATGATTGAAGGCGTGATGCTCACTCCCAAGCAGACAGAACTGTTGGAAAAGCTGCCGGATAAGTTTACACGTTCTGAAGGATTGGAAGTAGCCGTCTCCATGAACTGGAGTACCAGCACGTATGACCGATTCCTGAAAAAAGCAACAGGAACTTACCTTTATCACGAATATGGAAATTATAAAAAAGCACAATGACAAAGTGATAAAGTGACAAACTAAGGCTGACTTTATCACTTTGTCACTTTGTCAATCACTAAAAACAGAAAATTATGGAAAACTTCAGATTTATATTGGAGCCTTACAACAGGCACCAGAGAAACAGGTATACCTGCCCCTCGTGCGGAAAGCATCGTGAGTTCACCCGTTATATTGATACCCAAGGGGCTATCTCCTTTCCAGAATATGTAGGAAAATGTAACAGAATCAATAATTGTGGTTATCACTATACTCCCGCAATGTATTTTGATGAACATCCGGAATGTAAAGAATACAATAAATCATTCCCTGTTGTAAAAGACAAGAAACCTGTTGTATGTCATCCAAGGCTCCCTCCTGTACGCCGGCTTACCGACACATCTTTTATACCAGATGAAATTATGCAGCAGACAATGAAATGCTATGAACAGAATAACCTGTTTCTGTATCTTGCCAACCATCTGGGGTATGAGTCAGCACTGCATCTGATGAAGACTTACCATGTAGGTACCGCCAGGAAATGGAAAAATGCTACGGTATTCTGGCAAACAGACATATCCGGAAAAATAAGAACCGGGAAAATCATGCAGTACAATGCAGAGACAGGAAAACGTATAAAAGAACCATATGCCCATGTTTCATGGGTACATACAGAGCTTGATATACCGGAATTCCACTTACAACAATGCTACTTTGGAGAACATCTCTTATACAAAAGCAGGAAACCCGTTGCCATAGTAGAAAGCGAAAAGACCGCTATCATTGCTTCATTCTATATACCGGAATATATCTGGCTTGCAACGGGCGGTAAAAACGGATGCTTTAACGAGCAGAATTTTGACGTACTCAAAGGCCGGAATATTGTTCTGTTCCCTGATATCGGAATGACACAGGAATGGAAAGAAAAGTGTATGCAGATGAGAAAAAGAAACATCCGTACCGAGATTTCCGAGTATCTTGAAGTAAATGCAAATGAGGTTGAAAGGGTGAACGGATATGACATTGCCGACTACCTTATAAAGGTAAAATCAGGTGAAGCCGTTCTCCAATCCATGACAAGAAAGAATCCTGCCCTAAAACTTTTGATCGAGACTTTCGACCTGGAACTGTCAGGTTTCGGTACTCAATAAAACTACGTTGCCCATATCCAACAATATCCTGGAAAAAACGGAATGACAAAAGGAATGTAGTTTTTTCGGTTGGCAAGTTTATGTTTTGGTAATACCAAAACCTCTGAATCCATCCGGGAAGTACCTAACAGATATCAATTATAAACCGAAAAAATTAATCAACAGAATGGAACAAAAAAGCAACAACAAAAATAAGGCTATCGGTGGCAGACCTCCACTGGACAAAATGGAAAAACGTACAGAGATATTGTCATTCAAATGTACCGTATTGGAGCGACATATCATAAACGGTAAAGCCATGACTGCCGGTGTTACATTAGGTGAGTATATAAGAAATACGGCCATAACCGGAAATATAACAGCACGTCTTACACCTGAAGATGTAAAACTGATAAGGAGTCTTTCAGGCATGGCAAACAACCTAAACCAACTTGCAAAAAATGCAAATACTTTCGGATATATTTCAGTGTCAGAATCCGTATCAGAACTGGCTGATGAAATAGACAAAATCATTAAACTGATAAAGGCATGATGGGAAAGATTATGAAAAGGAATGACTTCGGTAAGATTGTAAATTATACGATGAAAGGCAACAATAAATCCAAGCTTCTTGCCACCGAAGGAGTGCGTTCAGACAGCAAACAGCATATAGCTGAAAGCTTCAGTTGTCAGGCAGGTTTAAATACAAGAATAAGAACTCCGGTCTATCACATATCATTGAGCTTTTCAAAGCAAGACTCCAGGAAACTGACTGACGACCTAATGGTAAAGATTGCCGGGGAATATATGGAAAAGATGAATATTAAAAACACACAATATATTGTTGTAAGGCATTACGACAGAGAACATCCCCATATACATCTTGTAATAAACCGTGTGGACAATGACGGTAAAACCATAAGCGACAGCAATGACCGCATAAGAAACAACAGAATATGCAGGGAACTGACAATAAAATATGGCTTGTATATGCCGAAGGGTAAAGAGAATGTCAAGTATGACAGGCTTCGTGGCAAAGACAAGCATAAGTATGAAATGATGTTTGCCATACGCAAGGCTTTGGAGAAAAGTAATAATTGGAGCGAGTTTCAAAAGAAGCTGAGCAGAGACAAAATTCATTTTTCTATAAGAACAGACAGCAAAGGTAAGCCATGTGGTATAGTCTTTTCACGTGGCGAGTATACATTCAGCGGTTCCAGGATAGACCGTAGTCTGAGTTATTTTAAAATAGCTAATACGCTAAACAAATTTGAGAATGGTCTGGATACATCGGACAGCTTAGGAAATACCCAGCAAGACAAAATCCTGGAACAAGAAAAGGATACAGTCACACCAACAGAACATGATGAAATATATGAAAATAACGTTACCCCTCCTACTGACAATTCTATTATAAATGCTGTTGCAGATTTACTCCTTCAGCCTAATGCGGTAATATCTTCAGGAGGTGGTGGAGGAAACAATAACCAGTTGGATGATGATGAAAGAAAAAGGAAAAATCGTGAACATATTAGAAGTAGAAGAAGATGATCAAAAAAGAAATTGAAGGAGCTGCTCTCCTATCCATATATAATGAACTTAAAGGTGAAATAAAGGCCATACGGACAGACATTCAGCATTTGAATATTCAAGAGCCCCAGCAATCAGAGAAAATTCAAGAATTAAATTCATTACTGAAGGAAACGATTGTCAATGCTGTAAACGACACTATAAATGCCCATATAAACAGTAGAGAAAACTATGCTGATGAAGTTAGTAGAAGATGTAAGAATACTATTGATTTTGCAATTGAAAGGGAAACCAAACTGGTTAATAATGTGTTATTGCACAAACTCTCCCCTATTATTCAAATCGATAAAAAGATAGATACCATAAATGTAAGGCTTAACGGAATCGAAAATGCCATAAAGAAGATACCCAAAGATAATATAGGTAATGCCAACAATAACAGATTTCTCTGTATAATGTTAATTATTATTACTTGTATATTTTGGATATTGGGAAATTTCCTTTACATGGATTTAAATCAAAGGTATAATGAGTTAAAGGAAAGGCATGAAATGGTGATGAGGAATATAAGTCGTGATAAGTAATAAAAATATGAGATAAAAATGCTTTTTATTGTACAAACAAACAACAATATGGTATTTAATAGTTGTTTTATACGATATACTTCAATATTTTCTTTTTTTATAGCATTATATTTTATATTTTTGAGAACATTTTAAATATATGTACAATGGACAAACCCATGAACAGAATAAAAGAGGTACTTGAAGAAAAAGGTATCAAGCAGACCTGGCTTGCTGAAAAACTTGGCAAAAGCTTTTGTATTGTAAATTCTTATGTTTGCAACAGACGGCAGCCAAGCTTAGAAGTATTGTTTGAAATAGCAAATATTCTTCAAGTAGATCCAAAAGATTTAATAACAAATCAAATATCCAATAAAGTATGATTAGAGAAAAACAAATAGAAGAAAACTTCATCAATAAATTGATAGAGTTGAAATATACTTATCGTCCGGATATTTGCGACAGATATACATTAGAACAAAATTTCCGCAAGAAATTTGAACGTCTAAATCGTGTCAACCTTTCCGATTCAGAATTTAATCGTCTTTTAGAAGAAATTATAAATTCTGATGTCTTTGTTTCTTCCAAGCGTCTTCGTGAAATAAATACGTTTATGCGCGAGGATGGTACCCCATTGCAATATACGTTAGTCAATATAAAAGACTGGTGTAAAAATGAATATGAAGTAGTCAATCAACTACGTATAAATACCAAAAATAGTTTTCAACGTTACGATGTAATTTTGCTTATTAACGGTTTACCTGTTGTTCAAGTAGAACTGAAAACCCTAGATGTAAGTCCGCGTCGTGCTATGCAGCAGATTGTGGATTATAAAAATGATACTGGCAATGGATATGCCAATTCTTTGCTGTGTTTCATGCAATTGTTTGTTGTCAGTAATTATTCTAACACGTATTATTTTGCCAATAATAATCTTCAGCATTTTAATTTCAATGCCGACGAACAGTTCTTACCTGTTTACCAATGGGCAAGAGAAGACAATAAAAAAGTTGCCTGTTTGGATTCTTTTGCCGAACAGTTTCTTCCCAAATGTCATTTAGGTGAAATGATTAGCCGTTACATGATACTGATAGCCAGTGAACAGAAATTACTAATTATGCGCCCGTATCAGATTTTTGCCGTAAAAACTATTGTTAGGTGCATTGAAGAAAACCGGGGAAATGGCTACATCTGGCATACGACAGGAAGTGGTAAAACACTAACTTCTTTCAAGGCTTCTACTTTGTTGAAAGATAATCCAGATATCGAAAAATGTTTGTTTGTGGTAGACCGCAAGGACCTTGACAGACAAACACGGCAAGAATTCAACCGCTTTCAGGAGAATTGCGTGGAAGAGAACACCAATACTGGAACATTAGTCCGCCGGATGTTATCAACCGATTATGCAGATAAGGTGATTGTTACCACTATTCAGAAACTTGGAATAGCGTTGGATCCTAACAACCGGAAGAAATATAAAGAACAATTACTGCCATTAAAAGATAGTCGCATTGTATTTATATTTGATGAATGTCACCGCTCTCAGTTTGGTGATAATCACAAAGCCATAAAGGAATTTTTCCCTCATGCACAACTCTTTGGTTTCACGGGGACACCTATTTTTGATGAGAATGCGACTTATACGAAAGTTAATGGTGAAACGGCATCTTATAAAACGACAGATGATATTTTTGAGAAACAACTGCATGCCTATACCATAACCAATGCTATTGAGGATAAAAATGTTCTTCGTTTTCATGTAGATTATTTCAGACCAGATGACAATAACCCACGTAGAGCAGATGGCAGCATAAAAAAACAGGCCATAGTCGAAACAATTTTATCTAAGCATGATGCGGCTACTAATCAGAGGCGTTTCAATGCTATTCTTGCTACTTCGTCTATTAATGACGCCATTGAATATTACCAGTTGTTCAAACAGATTCAGGAACAGCATAAATTGGAAGACGAATCATTCGAACCGTTGAATGTGACTTGTGTATTCTCTCCACCTGCCGAAGGAAATCCTGACATTAAGCAAATTCAAGAAGACTTGTTGCAGGAAAAGATAGACAATGAGAAAGAGCCTGAAAGGAAAAAACAAGCGTTAAAGGAGATTATTGCCGATTATAACGGGCAATATGGCACTAACCATGTCATCGAAGAATTTGATTCCTACTACCAGGATGTGCAGCAACGCATCAAAGACCAGAAGTATAGCAATAAAGATTATCCGCATATTAACAAAATAGATATCACCATTGTAGTCGATATGCTGTTGACAGGTTTTGATTCGAAATTCCTTAATACGTTATATGTAGATAAAAAGCTGGTTTATCACCATTTGATACAAGCATTTTCTCGTACTAACCGTATTTTGAATGATACAAAACCTTACGGAAATATTTTGGACTTCCGCGGACAACAAAGTGCAGTGGATGAAGCCATAGCCCTATTTTCTGGCAACGCAAAAGACGTAGCCAGACGGATATGGTTAGTGGAACCTGTTTCTAGTATCCAGAGGAAATACAAGGAAGCCGTGGCTGGTTTACGTAATTTTATGCAATCATACAACCTTGAGTTCAATGCTTCTGAGGTGGTTAACTTAAAGGGTGATGAAGCAAAGGCTGGCTTTATCAATCACTTTAAGGAAGTGCAACGTTATAAAACGCAACTGAATCAGTATGTTGATTTTGATGCTGCTGATACGTCTATGCTATCAGATTCACAATCCGAATATGGTTTCACAGACGATGACTTGCTTGCTTTCCGAGGAGCTTATCTGAATTTGGCCTACAGCCTGAAGAAAAAACGAGAAAAAACTTCAGAACCCGTTTCTCCAGAGATTGAGGATTTGGATTTTGAGTTTGTACTATTTGCTTCTGCCATGATTGATTATGATTATATCATGGATCTTATTGCTAAACAGTATGGTGGTACAGGCATAAAGGTAAAACTGACGCGCGAACAGTTGGTTAATATGGTTTTATCGAATTCCAATCTTATGGATGAGCGCGACGACATCATCGCCTATATCAACAGTTTGGAAGAGGTGAACGGCAAAACGGAGCAGGAAATCAAAGAAGGCTACAGTTATTTTAAAGAAGAAAGGTATGCAAAAGAGATAGATTCGATTGCTCTTAAATACGAAATCACAACTGAATCATTAAATGATTTTATCCATAGTATTATGGAGCGAAAGATTTTCGATGCTGAAAAATTGAACGATTTGCTCGCTCCACTTAATTTGGGATGGAAGGCACGAGCTAAAGTTGAATCGGCTCTGATGGCTGATTTGATTCCGTTATTAAAACGTAAAGCAGAAGGAGAAGAAATATCAGGACTATCAGCATATGAAGAATAAGAAGATGGAAAAAGGAAATGAAATAAAGACAGTGGTTCCAGCTTTAAGATTTCCAGAGTTTATAGGAATGAATGGATGGGAAGAAAAAAAATTAGAGGAGATTGGCAATTTTATTGGTGGTGGTACGCCAAATACAGCCATTAAGGAATATTGGGATGGTGGAATTCCTTGGTATACTCCAACTGAAATTAAAAATGGATATTTAAAAAGTAGTAATCGAACAATTACAGAAAAAGGACTCAGGAATTCATCTGCAAAACTTTTGCCGCAAGGGGCAATTTTAATCACAACAAGAGCTACAATTGGAGACGTAGCAATTTCTAAAGAGAAATGTACTACCAATCAAGGGTTTCAGTCTTTAGTTGTTAATAATTCAGAATCTAATTTATTCTGGTTTTATTGGATAATTGGACATAAAGAAGACTTAATTAAAAGAGCTTCAGGTTCTACTTTTAAAGAGATTAGTAAAAATGAAATAAAAAATATTACATCATATTCTCCCAAGAAACAAGAGCAGCAAAAAATCGCAGATTGTCTCTTTTCACTTGATGAATTGATTGAAGCAACGACCCAAAAAGTTGAAACATTGAAAAAACATAAAAAAGGGTTGATGCAGCGATTATTTCCTGCGGGAGGAAAGGATGTGCCTGATTTGAGATTTCCAGAATTTCAAGGAATGAAAGGTTGGGAGAAAAAACAAGTAAAAGATTTTGGTGAAGTTATAACAGGAAATACTCCAAGCAAAAAAGAAGAAAAATATTGGAATGGAGACTTTGTTTGGGTTACAGCTCAGGATTTTAATGGTAAATATATAAATGATTCCATCTTAAAGCTTACAAAATTCGGGAAAGATAAAGCAAGGGTCATTCCAAAAGATTCCGTATTAGTTACCTGTATTGCATCAATTGGCTTAAATGCCATTAATAAGATCGAATGCTCAACTAACCAACAAATCAACGCAATATGTTGTAATCTAGGATATAATTACGAGTATGTATATTATTTGGTAACTTATAATACAAAGAATCTAAAACTATTGGCAGGTCAAACTGCAGTTCCAATAATAACAAAAAAAAGTTTTGAGGAGTTTGAAGTAATTACAATAGAGAATTATGAAGAACAACAAAAAATAGCTGATTGTCTCTCCTCTCTTGATGAATTGATAGAGGCAACATCTAAAAAAGTAGAAATATTGAAAGAGCACAAGAAAGGATTAATGCAACAGTTATTTCCTAAAATATAATTTTGTAAGAATATGGATTTATCGCAGATAGCCAAACAGATAAAGGATGCTTCAGAAAACATTATTCTGATTTATGCATTCAATTCAACAGGAAAGACACGCCTTTCCGTTGAATATAAAGAAGTAGCCAGGAATACAGATGGGCGTCAAACAGGCGTTTACTATAACGCCTTTAGTGAAGACTTGTTTGTTTGGGACAATGAACACACGAAGTTGGATATCGTTCCTAGTAGTTTAAACCAATATCATTGCCAATTGAGTGAATTGGACGTCATGGAGAAATTGAAACCTTACAATCCTAAATATGATTTCTTATTTAAAACCCATGATAATCCAGAACAAGGGTTTGTTTCCATTTCTTTTTTCATGAAAGACGATGATAGCAGACAGCCTGTTAAAATATCTAGAGGAGAAGAACGCATATTTATATGGTGTTTTTTTCTAGCTTTGATTGAAGTAGATAGTTGGACCGGGGAACAAAGCGATTACTTTTTTATTGATGACCCTGTCTCTAGTATGGACGACCATAATATCTTCATCACGGCATTTACTCTGATGAACTTGATAGAACATCATTATGAAAAGAAGAAAATAATTATCACAACTCACCATATAGGACTATCTACTATTCTTTGTGATTGGCTATCCAAAGGTGAAAAGGCTAACAAGTTTAAAGCAACTCGACGAGGTGAGAAAGATAAATATAAAATTTCAATTCTTGAAAAAAATGGAGACCAATACGAGCTATCCAGTCCAAGAAATAGTGTTTTACTCTATCACTTAAGAGTTTTACAAATATTGGATACTGCCATTCAGGAAGATTCTTTGGAAGTATATCACCTAGCTTTATTAAGACAAATACTAGAGAATATAGCTTCATTCTTAGGAGTTGGACAATTCCAGTATGTTCTTCAACAAATCGGCTTTACGAAAGAATCAGGAAGAATGGCTGATATAATCAACGCTTTGACGCATCAGAAAGTTTACTATCCACAAGCTGGTGCGATGGTTCCAGACAATAAACAGATTCTCATAGATGTGTATAATGCACTAATGGGAAAATACAATTTTGTATTACATAACTAAATTTTTGTATATGACAGCAATAGAACAACATAAATTAGGAAAGGCCCTTTGGGCGATAGCAGATAAACTTCGTGGTTCCATGATGGCTGATGATTTTCGTGACTATATGCTCTCGTTTATCTTTTTGCGCTATCTTTCAGAACAATATGAAGAAGCTGTAAAAAAAGAGTTAGGTTCTGATTATCCAGAAACTCCCCAAGACGTTATGGATAAATTAAAAGTTAATACTCCTTTACAAATTTGGTATGAAGAGAATCCTGATGATATAGCAGATTTCGAACTGCAAATGCGCCGTAAGGCCCATTATGTGATACTACCCAAATACTTGTGGAGAAATATTGTAGAGTTGGCTCGTACACAAGATAAAGAATTACTTGATACGCTGGAAAAAGGATTTAAGTATATTGAGGAACAATCATTCGACAGTTCATTTCGTGGATTGTTCTCAGAAATCAATCTGCATTCCGACAAACTAGGCAAGACATACGAAGAAAGGAATACCATGATTTGTAAGGTCGTTACGGAAATAGCCAAAGGTATTTCGGAGTTTTCTACCTCAACTGATTCATTGGGTGATGCTTATGAATATCTGATTGGTGAGTTTGCAGCCAACTCAGGACAAAAGGCTGGAGAGTTTTATACGCCTCAAATGATATCTTCTATTCTTTCCAAGATTGTATCATTGGACAGTCAAGATCCAACGACAGGAAAGAAGGCAAAGATTGACCGAGTACTTGATTTTGCGTGTGGCTCCGGCTCTTTGTTATTGAATGTGCGCCACGAAATGGGGAAGCATGGAATAGGGAAAATTTATGGACAGGAAAAGAACATTACTACCTATAACTTGGCCCGTATGAACATGCTACTGCATGGAGTAAAGGATACAGAATTTGAGATACATCATGGAGACTCATTGCTGAATGATTGGGATATTCTGAACGAAATGAATCCTGCTAAAAAGATGCAGTTCGATGCAATCGTTGCCAATCCTCCTTTCAGTTATCGCTGGGAGCCGACAGAAGAGATGGGGAAAGACTTTCGTTTCAAAAATTATGGTCTTGCACCCAAGTCCGCAGCTGATTTTGCATTCCTGCTCCATGGCTTCCACTTCTTACATGAGAACGGAACAATGGCTATCATCCTGCCTCATGGAGTTTTGTTCAGAAGTGGAAAAGAAGAACTAATTCGCAAAAAGCTTTTGAATGATGGTAATATTGATGCGGTTATTGGCTTACCTTCTAACCTGTTTTACTCAACGGGGATTCCTGTTTGCATCTTGGTACTGAAAAAATGCAAGAAGGATGACGATATTCTCTTCATTAATGCTAGTGAATACTTTGAGAAAGGAAAGAGGCAGAACGCATTGTATGATTCAGATGTAAAAAGGATTGTGGAAACGTACCAATATAGAAAAGATATCGAAAGATACTCACGCCGTGTGTCCATGTGCGAAATTAAAAGTAATGACTACAATCTAAACATCTCCCGTTATGTAAGTACAGCCAAAGAAGAAACTCCCATTAATTTGGCAGAAGTACATAAGCAACTTGTTGATATAAACAGTAAAATAGAAAATGCGCAGAACAGGCATAATGCTTTTTTGAAAGAGTTGGGATTGGATTTAATTTAATTATTGGATTATGAAAAATTAAATTGAAAAGGCTCGGCAGTATATTCTTCAAGAACCTCAATGTAAAAAAGATATATTTATGGGTCTCTGCTCTCTGAATCTATTTAATGCAGCTATAAAAGAAAAAGAATATAAAAGTTCTTTAAGTTATGGCTTTATCAAACCTAACGTTTCTAAACTAGTTAGTTTTTGTATTTCGCACATAAATGAGGACTATGTCGATGAATTATATTACACACCACAACAACATTGTGTATACATACGCTGTTATGGTATTCAGTTTAGTTTCCACAATATCGTGGAAACTACTGAAATAAAAGAGTTTATAAAATCTAAGGCTAATTCACCTGTTGAATAGGATGGTATTAAATTGCAGCCTATTGCTGATAGGTTATTTATGCTGACAAATGAACTTTTAACAGGGGAAATTAATAGTGAGCAGATACCAGAACGATTTAAACATATAATTGAACTTGTATAATTATGGGCAAAACAGTAACAACATACCTCATTGACAGCGACCCAAATGGTACGCAATACTCTTTCATAAGCAACAAGATTTGCCAGATGTTTGTAGTACCACGCTCCAACCTATCTTATCTTAATGAACAAGAAAAGCTCCAGAAACCAGCGTTCTACATTCTAATAGGCGAAGATGAAGCAACTAAACCCAAAGCTTACATCGGAGAAACGGAAAACTTCAAGGAACGTGTAAAAGACCACGACAATAAAAAAGGCTTTTGGCAAAAGGCTCTCATCTTCGTTTCTAAGGATGAAGATATAACGAAGGCTGATGTGCAATACCTAGAATACAAAGCCATTTCCGAAGCCAAGAAAGCAAACACATTTGTTCTCAGTGAAAATAAACAGATACCCAAAGCACCGAACTTACCAGAACATCAGAGAGATACTATGGATGAATTCTTTGAGGATATCAAGTTCCTAGTTTCTTTTATTGGCTGTAATATATTTGATATTTTACAGCCAAAAGAAGAACATTTGTTCTACACAAAAGGGCGTGGATGTAATGCAAGAGGTTATTATAATTCTTCTGGTTTTACTGTTTTAAAAGGTAGCATTCTGGCAAATAATTGTGTTACCTCGTTTAATTGGAAAGAAAAGCGGGAAAAATTAATAAAAGAATATGCAACCTTTGAGAATGGTAATTGGGTAATGAATTCTGACAAGACATTCTCAAGCCCAAGTACCGCTGCTGATTTTTGTATAGGAAGCAGTAATAATGGCTGGCTAGTTTGGAAAGACATGGATAATAAAACTTTAGATGCTATATATAGAAAACAATTAGAATAAATATAATCAGATGAGTGCTATTAATAGAATTATTATCGTAGGAAATGGATTTGATTTATCTCACAAACTTTCAACTAAATACGAGGATTTTATAAATTGGTATTGGAATAAATGTCTTTACGAATTAAGGCGCTGTCGCAATAGAAGTTATTCTGACCATTTATGTACATTCGTAATAAATGAAAACTCGAATACATGGTTTGAAGTTTTATGGAATTTAATAAGTTCTTTAAACCCTCCTACTGGCAGAGATTTTTTTGAGTTTATTAAAAATGAAACAGAAAAATTCAGTATTCATTATTCTCCTTTCATGGAAAGAATTTGTCAATCTATCGAATCAAAGGGATGGGTTGACATAGAAAATGAATATTATATGGCACTCAATGAGGAATACTTTGAAACTCCAGAAAAAATTAATAAAGAATTTGAAATTATTAAGTCTAATCTGATAGAATACCTAAGTAATATTCAAAAAGAAGGAATTACAGAATCTATAATTAAGCCTAAATTAAGAAATCAAATCTTAGCTCCAATAAAGATAAATGATATAGCAATAAGCGCACGACATCATTTGATTAATTTTATACAAGCAAGATCTACTTTAGACGAAAAGCATTTTATAGATGAATTTGCGCTTTCAATAAATGATGTTCTCTTTTCTGACAAAAATGATAGTAGCACAACAGAGTTTATAAAATACTGCATAAATAAAAAAAATGAAGATGAAACAGCGAGTAATATTACTATTGAAAATGCAATAGATAATAATATTGTACCTGATGAAATGTTATATCCTAACAGGTTAATGTTACTCAATTTTAATTATACTAGCACTGCTGATCTGTATATTCCACAGGTACAGAATTATAAAAATGAATTCATAATCAATCATATCCATGGAAATTTAAATGCTCCAGATGGGATCATATTTGGTTATGGTGATGAGCTTGATGACAGATATAATAAACTTGTGCAGCTCAACAACAATGAGTTTTTATGCAATGTAAAATCAATAAAATACCTTGAAGCTGAAAATTACCGAAAGATGCTATCTTTCATAGATTCTGCCCCCTATCAGATATATATTATGGGACATTCATGTGGAAATTCCGATAGGACTTTATTAAATACTCTGTTTGAACATAAAAATTGTATATCTATAAAACCATTCTACTACGTAAAAGACGATGGTTCTGACAATTACCTTGAAATAATTCAAAATATTAGTAGAAATTTTACAGATATGAAACTAATGAGGGATAGAGTTGTAAATAAGACTTATTGCGAAGAATTATAAAATATTTAATTATTTGTTACATTTAAATTTGTAAAAATCATATACCACAATATATAGGTAAAATAATTTATGACAATACTGAAAAATGACATAGTTCTTGCCCCTTTTATTGGTGAGAATCTATCATTTAGTGTGGGATTGAACCCATTAGGTATACGTACTGCATCAGAGCAATTATTTACAACATTACTTCCTGGTATGAATGTTGTAACATTACGCATAAGATACTACAGTTTTTACTGCTGGCTATTAAAATGCTTTTACGACACTCGTGATATTGCTAATCTTGCAGATTTAAGGAGGCATATCCGTATATCAGAATTATTAATGGCACTAATACATGCAAAAAGTGGTGATGGATTAGGGATACCAGGTATTACATACGCACAATCCATGATTAATGAAAATAGAGAAGAATACAATCTTGTTGATGGAGCAATGCCTAATGGGAAAGCTACTGGAGGTTACTGGAAAGGATCTTTAGGAGCCATGGGTACCTACTATATTGCTTCATTAGTAGAAATGGGGCTTGTAGCACCACTCACAGATAATATGCATCTATACAACATCATTAAAAAGACAGATGCAAATTATATTACAGGTGAACATTTAGCAGATGCTTTTGAGAAAAGTATAGGAAAAGAAAGTGCTTTACTTTTTCTCAAATGTTTAAGAGAAGGTAGAGTAAATAATAGTGAACTGGACATATTGGCTAAAACATTTAAAGCTAAAAGTATGAACATAGGAGATGAAACCAATTTACTTATAGCTATGTTGTTACAACACGATAATCCAGCTGCAGAAACTAAAACCTACATGCGTAAAAATACGATCCAGTTATTACTGAATTATTTTATTACGAATAAAGTGGATTATTTGTCAGAATTAAAATTTGCCCAGTATGTTTATAATGAGTTTAAAAAGGGTAATACTAAATCAGTATCAGCAATAGGCTGGTATGCTTATTATTTAAACGATAGCCGCCAATATGAATCTCTTATTATTTTCAGTGAGCTATTAAAACGCCTTAATAAAAGTGATAAGCCCGGTGGATGGGAATTAATAGAGAAGATAACATCTGAGCTTGCGGATGAAGTATGCATAGACTTTGCCATAGAATCAGAAACTTTAGAGGAAGTAATTGATAATTGGGATATGTATAAAAGGCCATTAAATATAATGTCAGAAGCATTTTATGTTATCCTAGATAACTATGTACAAAATAAGTCATACGATGATTATAAATCCGAACTTCGATTATTTTTTCATGGCATACATAATGATGCAATGGATTCATTTGACACCATTAAAAGCTATTATAACTATAAATTCCACGATTATATACAAATATTTTTGACTGACAATATCATTTACAGCCATTATAGTGAAGCTATGCGTAAATTTAGTCAGAATGGCGTAGCAACACAAAAACTAACGATAGAGAATGGTTACGTAAAGGGATTGGAATGCTATGAAGCAACACATAGTTCTCCACGTATTAATACTTTATTTAATTTCGTTTCTGATTTAGGACTGATAGCAAATTACAAATTAACAAAAAAAGGAGAAGAACTATTAAACCAGCTGAATAATGATTGAACGTAGAAATATAATAAAGCTATTGAGTGAGCGTACTAATACATTTCATTCTGCCATTTTAACTTGTTACAACTTCGATTCTATATTTTTTGAATCAATATATTTACCTACGCTTTTGCGTGCTGGTATCACTAATATCATTGTTATGATGGATGCCAGAATGTATGATTCAATGTTATCAGATACAGCATATCATTGCCACCAAGTTCACATGAATAGATATACATTGGTACGGCAGGAAAATAGTTACGGCGGTGTATTCCATTCAAAGATTGTTCTATTGTTCGGCAACAATGAAGGAACAGTTATTGTCGGATCAGGAAACCTTACATTCAGCGGAATATCAAACAATACTGAAGTATGGAATGTCTTTCATATAAATGACGCAACTTCACCTAATTTTCCCATTATAAAAAAAGCATGGGAATATATCAAAGGACTCTTAACAAATTCTTCATATCTGATTAAACGTCAAATTGGTTGGATTGAAGAACAAAGCATATGGATTACAAATCCATCCACACATGCAAATATTAAACTCGAATCTGGAGAAACAGCAACTTTATTATACAACAGTGAAAATAAAACTATTTTTGAATCACTTGTGGATGCCATTGGTAACAGCAAAGTAAATGAAATTACAATAGTCGCCCCTTTTTATGATAGTAAAGGAGAAGCTATAAAAAAACTTCAAATGGTTTTTAATCCTAAAACTATACATTGTCTTATAGATATAAATAACCAAAGTGCTCCATACGATTTGTTTGATAAAACCAATAATATATATTTTTATCATTATGACAACGATAATGCAACACTTCATGCCAAAATCATAGAATTACAAACATCAAATGGTAGTTTGCTACTCTCTGGTAGTGCAAATATTGGTACTATGGCCTTGGGCACCATAAAAAAAAGATTTAATGATGAAGCATGTATATTAATTAACTCCTCAAGACATAAGAAATATATAGAAGAATTAGGATTGAAAAATTTTTTTAAAACAATTACCAAAAAGGAACTTGAAGGACATAATAAACCGCCACACAATATTCCACCTGTGTTTCATAACAGAATCACAATCATATATTGTGAAATATGCAATGACAGTATAGAACTAAATGTTTCAGAAAAAGGATTATTGTGCGATATTGTTATATTTAACAATGAAATGCAAATTATAGACAGTAAGGAAATCATTACAGATTTTAAGATGTCAATACCTGCAATTAATAATGCATATATAGTTGTATTCAAAAAAGATGGGAAAGAAATTTCTAATCGCTGTTTAGTAGTTAATGAAGAAAAAGTAGAATATTGTAATCCAGACCCAAAATTGAGAAAATTATCAAGTATTCTCAATGACTCTGGTTTAATGGATAATCTAAGCCATATTCTTGGATATATTGAATTCGATAATGATACAAGAGAATATAATCTACAGAGCACAAGTCATAATGACACGATAAAAATTGATACTACCGACAATGATGTTAGTAGTGATAGATTTAATGAACTTAAACAGAATAGTAATATAAACATTAATTTACATTCTGGCATACGTATACTTACATTTCTTCAAAATATCCTATTTAATTACGAAAATGATGAAAAAAATGATGAGGAATCATTATTAGCTCTCAAAGAAGAAAACGAGGGTATAAATAGACTTGATGGCAATACAAAAGAATCTAAACAATCTAGTGTTGATAAAGCAAAAAGAATGAGGAATGATGTACATTCTTTTCTATGCAAAATGAAGAAATTCATCGAGATGAAAATAGATGATCCTACGTCTCAAAATGAAGGGATAAGTTCTCTCCCACTTGAGAACTCAGGCAACAATCTTCCAAGATTAATATCTGTCCCCAACCTTAATGAAAGTTCTTCATTTGCAATAGCAACAACAATAATGTTCTATTTAATGGATAATTACGGTAAAGAAATAGAACAAAAAATAGAGTTACGAGACTGTTTTACAGATACTATGTGCCTATATTTAGCATTATATGGACAAAACTTTGAGACCGAAGATAATACTTACAAATCAAAGAAAATCCATAAAATGCTAAAAGATGCAACCACCATGTTATTTGTTTCCCTATGTTATTTTAATTTCCCATCTGATTCAAAATGTGAGCTAATTCTTTCTGTATTAAACAGTTTAGATGCTTGGCGTAATGAAAAGCATGTATTATCGGAGATTATAACAGACTTCAAAAAACGCATTGAGGATTTAGATACTAGAAAATTAAATCCCAAAACATATGATACTATCATTAAGTTGTATGAAACGTATATATCTGGAGAAATACCAATCAATAATTTCAAAGAATCAGATGAAGAATTGTATGTATACCGTACTGGTTATGGTTTCTTCAATGTCTATGATATTTCATTTATAAATAATTCGTGGAGATATTCATACTACCACCCAAGGTATCAATATAGGAATTACAACCCCAAAGGAGGAAATAAATATAAAGGTTATAGCTTTAATTAATTATTATATACCAATAGATATCCAGCAAACCCTTTAAATTAAGTTCAATATGAAATTAACAAATAGACAGTTGCCCGTCATTAACAAACAAAACTCACTTGTATAACTTGTTCAAAAAACTATTTTCAATAATGCAAAGAATAATATGATCTATTAACTCCGGGATATTTGATTAATTGTTTAACTCGTCACATTTTAACGGGACACAAACGTTTTCTTTTATTAAATATATCCCAACTGGCTAGAACTGAGTAAGCATCCGATAAAGTACACATTGTAAAGCCATCCACTCTTCCGTTACTTTGC
>OGFD01000794.1_pt1 | contig 19170 bp, 19 predicted proteins | sample 1570851 | NCBI WGS metagenome assembly OGFD01 (sample SAMEA2582077, study PRJEB24529) | metagenome | biome: Human gut stool | place: China | collected 2011
CTTGCATTCAGGCAGATAAGCAGTTTTATATGGCGAAGTAACCACATGAGCAAAAGGAAAGCTACGAAGTAGCGGTTTTGCGAATGGGGTTCTGAATAGTTACAATTTTTTGTAATTCATAATTCTTCCCTAATGCGGGAACACTGACAAAAAAGAATGCAGTGTTATCGCATGGAAGGAGAAATTATGAATCAGAGAGTGGGAAGAAGCAGTATCCGTCTGGCACAGCCGGTGTGTGTGATCGCCGGTGCCAGTATCGTGGGAAAAAAAGAAGGCGAAGGACCGTTAGGCACCCTGTTCGACATGGTGGGAGAGGATGATCTCTTCGGCTGTAAGACCTGGGAAGAGGCGGAAAGTAATCTCCAGAAGGACGCAGTCTACATGGTCATGGAAAAGGCCGGATGGAAAGCGGAGGATGTGTCGTATCTCTTCGCCGGTGATCTGTTGGGGCAGTGCATTGCCACTTCCTTCGGTATCTCCGCTTACAATATTCCTCTGTTTGGAGTCTACGGTGCCTGCTCTACCTGCGGGGAAGCGCTGACACTGGGAGCTGTGATGACAGCGGGAGGCTATGCGGAGCATGTGGTCTGTGTGACCTCCAGTCATTTTGCCAGTGCGGAGAAGGAGTTCCGTTTTCCGTTAGATTATGGGAGCCAGAGACCTCTGTCTGCCAGCTGGACGGGGACGGGAAGCGGGGCCTTTGCATTGGGACTAAATCAGAAGTGCAGAGCCCACATTACCGGCATGACTCCCGGAAGGATCGTGGATTACGGCCTGAAAGACTCCATGAACATGGGAGCATGCATGGCCCCGGCCGCTGCAGACACCGTTGCCCGTCACATGGAAGATTTTCATGTGACCCCGGAAGAATATGACCGGATCATCACCGGGGATCTGGGAAGCGTGGGACAGACGGTATTGATCGATCTTTTGCGGGAAAAGGGAATTGACATCGCCGACCGGCACATGGACTGCGGTATCGAGATTTTTGACGCAGAAGCCCAGGACACCCACGCCGGAGGCAGCGGCTGTGGATGCAGCGCTGTGACCCTGGCGGCATACATCCTGCCGAAGCTGGAATCCGGCGAGTGGAAAAAAGTCCTCTTTCTACCCACCGGCGCCCTGCTCAGTAAGACCAGTTTCAACGAAGGTAAAAGCGTGCCGGGGATCGCACATGCGGTAGTATTGGAGAGTCCGGCGGTGAAATAGGGAAAAGCAGCAGGTCAGAAATGAAACACACTCTTGCAAGCGCTGTAAGTTACTGGTAAAATAAACCTCAAACGGCGAAAACACATTATGCCGGGAATGGCTGGTGAGTCAAAATGCGCAGGATAGAATTTAAGATGGAGCGGCCGGGACTGTTGGAGGTCGGACAGAAGATCACAGTGACCGAGGGACTTCTGCCCAGTAACTATTATTATACGATAGACCCGTCTCTGGCCATGTCCCCCAATATTCCTTTTCGTTATCGGTTGAAGAATCGCGAAGGAGTTGTGGCGGATATCGTGGAGAATTCCAGAGGATTCTACGTGACGGCGGAATTTGATGAGCCGGAGGTAGATATGACGAAGTAAACGCTATGTGCATGCTGCATCGGATTTTGGATGTGCCAGGATCCGGAGGCATCCTCAGGGCGTAATTATAGGAAGAAGAGGAGAATATTATGTTACAGAAGATTTCAACAGACAAAGCACCCGCAGCAATCGGACCTTATTCCCAGGGAATCGTACTGGGCAATATCTTTTTCGCATCCGGTCAGATCCCTATTGATCCTGCAACCGGAGAGATCCACGGCACCACGATTGAAGAGCAGGCAGAGCAGGTAATGAAGAACATCGGCGAGCTGTTAAAGGCAGCAGGCACCGATTACACCAGAGTGGCCAAGACTTCCTGTTTCCTGGCAGATATGGGCGATTTCGCAGCTTTCAATCAGGTCTATGCGAAATATTTTACTGAGAATCCTGCCAGAAGCTGTGTTGCAGTCAAGACCCTTCCCAAGAACGTATTATGTGAAGTGGAAGTCATTGCGGAAGTATAAAGTGTAAGTAACCACCATGAGCAAATAGCATGATGTCGGGGGCAAAATCCCCACAGAGGCAGTTCTGCAAATGGGGCGCTACGAAGGTTATAAAGAAGAACAGGACGGAAGATCGTCGCTTACAGGCGGCGATTTTCTTGTGTAGAGACAGGAGAAACTTATGAAAAATAATATTACTCTGATCGGCATGCCGGGTTCGGGAAAAAGTACGGTAGGCGTGGTTCTGGCAAAGCGCCTGGGCAGACGTTTTGTGGATTCGGATCTGGTGATCCAGGAAAGACACGGTAAATTATTGCATGAACTCATCACGGAACACGGAGTGGAGGGCTTCTGGCAGATCGAGAGCAACGTAAATGCCTCTCTGAATCTGGAAAACAGCATCATTGCCACCGGCGGAAGCGCCTGCTACGAGCCGAAGGGCATGCAGCATCTGCGGGATATCAGCACCGTGGTATATTTGAAGCTTCCTTATGAGGAAGTGGAACAGCGGCTGGGAGATCTGAATGCCAGAGGTGTGACCCTGCAGCCCGGTCAGACATTGAGGGACCTGTACGAGGAGAGAACCCCTTTGTATGAAAAATATGCGGATCTGATCATAGACTGTAGCAGAAAAATGCTGCGGGATGTAGTGGCGGAGATTGCTGAGAGATATAAGAAACAGCCCTGACAAGATCACATAACCGTAAAGCAGCAAGGAACGAAAAATATAAGGAATGGAAAATACAACTATGGAAAATACGAGAACAAAAACTACGAGAAACAGCCTGATCCTGCTGTTAACGGCTGCCATCTGGGGCATGGCGTTCGTCTCCCAGAGCAAGGGCATGGACTATATGCATCCGTTCACCTTTAACGGTGTCCGTTCCCTGATCGGTGCCGCCAGCATTCTGGTGTATATTCTGATCAGCAGAAAGATTGCAGGGGACAAAGCTGCGCCCCTTGACTGGAAACTGAATGTGAAAGCAGGATTTTTGTGTGGCATTTTCCTAACGATCGCCAGTACCTTGCAGCAGTTCGGTATTAAATACACCAGTGTCGGTAAGGCGGGATTTATCACAACGCTATATATTATTTTTGTCCCCATGTTCGGTATCTTTCTGAAGAAAAAAGTGGCGCCGGTGGTCTGGGCGGCAGCAGTCATGGCAGCCGTGGGCATGTATCTGCTCTGCATGACCGAGTCCCTGCGTCTCGGAGCCGGAGATATCATGGTATTTTTATGTGCCATTGCATTTGCCATACAGATCATGACCGTTGACCATTATGCAGCAAGAATTGACGGAGCTGTGGTATCCTGTATCCAGTTCACGGTCTGTGGAGTGGTCTGCTGCATCGGAGCACTCATCTGGGGACAGCCCACCTTCGGTCAGCTGCAGGAAGGCCTGGGAGCCCTGTTATATGCCGGTGTTTTAAGCTGTGGTGTGGGTTATACCTTACAGATCGTAGGCCAGAAAGGACTGAATCCTACGGTGGCGGCACTGATCATGAGCCTGGAATCCGTCATTGCCACGATCTCCGGATGGATCGCCTATAAGATCGGATTTCTGACTACTGATCAGACACTGACAGCCAGGCAGATCGCAGGCTGCGTTATCGTATTTGCGGCGGTGATCCTGGTACAGCTTCCGCCGGAATGGTTTCGTTTTGGCAAAAAGAATGCATCAATAAAGAATGCATAATTTTAAGAAAAAGTGCAGAGACTGTCCTTAAACAGATAGTAAGGGGGAAATGCAGAGAATATCAATGCTTTCTGGGTGGGCGGCCTGATCTGTGCTTTGGTGCAGATATTAATGGAAAAAACGAAGATGATGCCGGGACGCATCATGGTGCTTCTGGTGGTCACCGGTGCGGTCATCAGTGCACTTGGCTGGTATGAACCGTTTCAGGATTATGCGGGAGCCGGTGCCAGTGTACCGTTATTGGGCTTTGGAAATGTATTAATGAAGGGCGTGAAAGAAGCGGTGCAGGAACAGGGATTTTTAGGACTGTTTGCCGGAGGATTCAAGGCTGGAGCCGTGGGAACCTCCGCAGCGCTGATCCTCGGTTATCTGGCGAGCCTGCTCAGCAAACCGAAGATGAAGGAGTGACCGTCAGGAACCGCTCCTATGAATGATTCGAAGAACTGGGGATACCCCGGAGAGCGGGATCAGAGTTCTTCGTAGGAGATACCCTTCAGATCCAGATATTTTTTTAATGCCTTGTCCCATGCGGTGTCGGCACTTTTATCCATGGTGAAGACCTGGTAGGCACATCCGGTGGTGAGAACGGTCTTTTCCCCGTCGTAGCGGATATTCAGCACCAGTGCTCGGATGACGTCAGGGTCCACCTGGGCTTTTGTAAGCATGGTGGCGGCTTTATCCGGCTGCATATGAAGCACGAATTTAAAATACAAAGGAGTGTGTTTTCCCTTGATGAGGTCAAAGCACAGTCCTTTTATTTTGCTCCAGGACTGCAGCTCCCAGGGGATACAGTCTGCACTCCGTTCCTCTGCGGGATAGAAGTCCTTGTTGATATGCCCGTCAATGGTAACGGTGAGAGCCGTGCTGACGGTGGCTTCTTCCAACAGGAAAGGATCGAAAGTATCCGCTACCAGCAGGTGGTTCATAAAATTTTTCATGGATGTAATCTGTAATGCGATCATAGGGACTCCTTATATGTTTGTGAGAAGAACTCTGTGAGGAGCTTCGGTCGAAACGGAACAATCCTACCCTCTATTCGCATATCGTGGGATTATCATCCCACTTTTATGCTCATATCGGGGCGGGTCCTAAGGTCTTTCACCCACTTATGAGCAAGCTCATATGGGCTTAGACCTTTTGACCCTGGCATCATATAATATGCTGACTATATAGAAATAGTATAAACGAAGTCCGCCGAAAAGGGAATATGAATATTTTGTGTAAAGGCTTTACGAACGGAATGTTTCGTGTTATTATAAGTAGTATTAAAAACTACATAGTATGGTTTTAAAAAAATGAAAATAATTGTAACTATTCAGTGCCCCATTCGCAGAATGACTCTTTGGGAGTTATATTTTTGAATAGCTGCAATCAATGATATGGAGATTAATATGAGTTTTAAAATCGTAGTAGACAGCTGTTGTGAATTGCCGGAAGAATATTTGCAGGATTCCCGGTTCGAGATCGTGCCTTTGGGACTGGAAGTGGGAGATTACCAGATTCAGGATGATGAGAATTTTGATCAGGCGGAATTCCTGAAAAAGGTGGCAGAGTGTCCGAAATGTCCCAAGTCGGCATGCCCTTCCCCAGAGCGTTTCAGGGAAGCCTACCACACAGAAGCAGAGCATGTGTATGTGATCACTTTATCCTCCCACCTCAGCGGAAGCTACAACAGTGCGGTGCTTGGTATGAATCTGTATCGGGAAAAATACGGGAAGAAGCAGATCCACGTCATCGATTCCGAGTCCGCCAGCTGTGGTGAGACCCAGATCGTGAAGAAACTGGTAGAACTGGAAGAGCAGGGCCTTTCCTTCGAAGAAATCGTGAAGCAGATCGAAGAGTTCCGCAGCAATGTGCATACCTATTTTGTACTGGATAATCTGGAGACGCTGCGCAAGAACGGCAGACTGACCGGTGTGAAAGCACTGGTGGCATCCACGCTGAACATCAAGCCGATCATGGCCGGAGACAAGGGCAGTATCGTGCAGAGAGGCCAGAGCGTCGGCATGAAGAAAGCACTCCGAAGAATGGCGGAGATCGTTCTGGAAGAGGCAGGGGATACGAAGGAACGTTTCCTGATCACCCACTGCAATGCTCCTGACCGCGCCGAGACCATGAAGAAGCTTCTTATGGAAAAGGCAGAGTTCAAAGGATGCCTGATCATGGACACCCGCGGTGTCAGCAGCATGTACGCCAACGATGGCGGCGTGATCGTGACGGTGTAAAAAGATTAATATCATAGGCAATATAGCTCCGGCGGATTAGCCTGTCATTTTTTGTTTCTGACAGCCTGTTCCGCCTGGGCTATTTTTTTCATAAAAAGCAAATATAGAGGGCATTTTATGAAAAACAGAATTTGAGAGAGCGGTGCCATGAATCTGGCAAAATAAGAAATTGAAATGTAAGAGCTTACATACACGTCAGACAAACATCCTCATGCATATTCCACAAAAAGATAGATAAAAAATTAACTTTCCTAAAAACTATTGATAGTTTTTATTATTTAAGATACAATTACACATATACAAAAATCAGTAGCCGACAAGAAACGGCTATTTTTTAAAAAATAAAATGTAAGCACTTACACGGCGCAACAGGCAGCCAGCTCAGGTGGCCAATGCCATAGTACGTGTCAGTAAAACACCGCGCCCGCAGACGGAGAGCAGCACGCCATAGCCGTTGCCGGCAGCGCCCGTGGCGCAGGGCATAAAAGTAACGCAGGCATCAGCCCGCAGAATGGAGAAGATTATGAGCCGATTGAAGATAGCTACCCCGAATAAAGCACAGCTTACGGTGGAACGCCTGTACAAAGATCTGGAGAGAAGAATTATCGCCAGCCCGCCCGGATTATGTCCGGTGGACCTGCAGCTTTCTTTTCTGAAAATGTGTCATGCCCAGACATGTGGTAAATGTGTGCCCTGTCGTGTGGGATTAGGGCAGTTGCAGAACCTGATGGAGGATGTATTGGCAGGCAAAGCCACCCTGAAGACACTGGATCTGATCCGGGATACCGCTTCCGACATTGTGGACTCCGCTGACTGTGCCATCGGTTACGAGGCGGCCCATATGGTACTGGCCGGACTGGAAGGTTTCCGTGAGGATTATGTCTATCACATTGAACATGGGGGAAAATGTTCCTGCCATATTACCCAGCCGGTTCCCTGTGTGGCGCTGTGCCCCGCAGGTGTGGATATCCCCGGTTACATAGCACTGGTGAAGGAAGAGCGTTATGCAGATGCCGTGAAGCTGATCCGCAAGGACAATCCTTTCCCCACCGCCTGTGCCCTGATCTGTGAGCATCCCTGTGAGGCAAGATGCCGCCGCAACATGATCGATAGTGCCATCAATATCCGCGGCCTGAAGCGTATGGCAGTGGACAATGCCAGAGCCAACACGGTTCCTGTGCCTGAGAAAGCGGAGAGCACCGGTAAAAAAGTAGCAATCATCGGCGGAGGCCCCGGCGGACTGTCTGCGGCATATTATCTGGAGCTGATGGGACACCATGCCGTGGTATTTGAGGAAAAGAGCAAGCTGGGCGGTATGCTGCGCTACGGAATTCCCAACTATCGTTTTCCAAGAGAACGCTTACAGGAGGACATTGACACTATTCTGTCCACCGGAGTGGAAGTGAAATTGAACACCAGAGTCGGCAACGGCGAAGGTGAGATTTCTTATAATAAGCTGCACGAAGAATACGATGCAGTCTATATTGCCATCGGTGCCCATACGGATAAAAAGATCGGTATCGAGGGAGAGGATGCCAACGGTGTCATGTCTGCAGTGGAAATGCTGCGCCGCATCGGTGACGATGACATGCCGGACTTCAAGGACAAGTCCGTAGTCGTAGTCGGCGGCGGTAACGTAGCCATGGACTGTACCCGTTCCGCCATTCGTCTGGGTGCGAAAAAGGTGGGAATTGCCTACCGCAGAAGACAGACCGATATGACGGCGCTTCCTGAAGAAGTGGAAGGCGCCATCGCAGAGGGCGCAGAGCTTTACAGCCTGAAAGCACCTCACAAGATCGAAGCCGACGAGAACGGCAATGTGACGGCCCTGTGGGTAGAACCTCAGATCATCGGCCCCATCGATGCCTGGGGACGAGCCCGTCCGATCCAGGCGGATGTGCCTCTCCTTCGAATCCCCTGTGATATCGTCGTGGTGGCCATCGGTCAGGGTATCGAGACCCGCCATTTCGAGGAGGCGGGTATCTCCGTAAAACGAGGCACCATTACTGCCATGAGTGACAGTGAAGTCAAGGATGTCCACGGTGTATTTGCCGGTGGTGACTGTGTGACCGGTCCGGCTACCGTCATCCGTGCCATTGCCGCCGGAAAAGTAGCTGCAGCCAATATCGATGAATATCTGGGTTACCACCATGTAGTACCCTGTGATGTGGAGATCCCGCCGGTATCCTACGAGGACAAGGAACCCTGCGGACGGATCCAGCTGAGTGAAAAGGAAGCCGGAGAGCGCAAGACGAATTTCGATGCATTTGAATGCGGCATGACGAAGCAGGAAGCCTGCCAGGAAGCGGGCAGATGCTTACGCTGCGATAAATACGGCTACGGAAGCTTAAAGGGCGGCCGAGCTGCCATCTGGTAAAAAGAGGAGCAAACAATGGGCGAGAAAATGATAAACCTTACAATAGACGGCGTGCAGCTGCAGGTCCCGGAGGGAACCAGCGTCATGAGCGCAGCAGCAGGCGTGGGAATCGAAGTACCGCATCTGTGCTTTTTAAAAGACATCAATGAGATCAGTGCCTGCAAGGTCTGCGTGGTGGAAGTGCAGGGAAAAAGCAAGCTGATCACAGCCTGCAACAGCCCGGTGGAAGAGGGAATGGTAGTGTATACCAATTCTCCGAAGGTACGCCGTGTGCGCAAGACAAATGTGGAACTGATCCTGTCCCAGCATGATTGTCACTGTGCCACCTGCGTCAGAAGCCGTAACTGTAATTTACAGCAGATTTCCAACGATCTGGGAATTCTGGAAGTACCTTTTACCGAGGAGGTTCCCGAGACACCCTGGGATCATTCTTTCCCTCTGATCCGGGATTCCAGAAAATGTATTAAATGTATGCGCTGTGTACAGATCTGCGATAAAGTCCAGGCCATGCATGTCTGGGATGTACAGAACACCGGATCCCGTACCACAGTAGATGTGGCGGATAATAAGACCATCGATTGCTCCGACTGTACACTGTGTGGACAGTGTATTACCCATTGTCCTACCGGAGCATTGCGGGAACGGGACGATACATACAAGGCTTTCGAGGCACTGGCGGATCCCGAGAAGGTCACAGTAGTCCAGGTGGCACCGGCGGTAAGAACCGCATGGGGCGAGGAACTGGGACTGACTGCGGAGGAAGCTTCCGAGGGCAAAATGGTGGCAGCGCTGAAGCGCATCGGTTTTGACTATGTATTTGATACCAACTTCGCAGCGGATCTGACGATTATGGAAGAGGGAAACGAACTGCTGGAGCGGCTGGACAATTCCCGGAAATACGCATGGCCCATGTTTACCTCCTGCTGTCCCGGCTGGGTAAGCTTCGTGTCCAAGAAGTATCCGGAGTATCTGCGGAATTTGTCCACGGCAAAATCCCCCCAGCAGATGTTCGGTGCCATGGCGAAGACTTATTTTGCACAGAAGAAAGGGATTGATCCCAATAATATCTGCTGTATCTCCATCATGCCCTGCGTATCCAAGAAGAGAGAGGCTTCTCTTTCTTATATGAAGAGCGCCGGAGCCGGACAGGATGTGGATATTGTACTGACCACAAGAGAATTCGTGCGGATGATCCGTGCCGAGCATATCAATACCCGGTTCTTAAAGGAGCAGGCTTTTGATTCTCCTCTTGGAGAAAGCACCGGTGCCGGAGTGATCTTCGGCGTCACCGGCGGTGTCATGGAGGCAGCACTTCGTACCGCATATGCAGTAGTGGAAGGCAAGAATCCGGAAGCAGATGCTTTCCGGGCAGTCCGGGGAAGAGACGGCAGAAGAGAAGCAGACTTCACACTGGGAGATCAGACCTTACATACCTGTACGGTCAGCGGACTGGCCAATGCGGAGAAGCTGATGGAGGACATTAAGGCAGGAAGGGTATCCTATGATTTCGTGGAAGTCATGGCATGCCCCGGTGGTTGTGTCGGAGGCGGCGGACAGCCCATCCACGACGGATGCGAATTCGCGGAGCGGCGCGGAGGCACCCTGTACCGTCTGGACAGTGAGAGAAAGCTTCGCTTCTCCCATGAGAACCCCGAGGTACAGAAGGCCTACGAAGAGTTCCTGGGCAAGCCCCTCAGCCGCACCGCCCATAAGCTTTTGCATTCCGAACACGTGAACGAACTGTATTTTGAAACACATAACTACTTGTAATACCAGGTGACCGATTCAGCCGCAGGGCATGCTTGCATGCGCCTGCGGCTGAATCAGGGAACCGCCCAAACATGAGGAAGAAGCGATTTGCGAAGCAAATCAGCGGAATCCGAATGTTTGTAAGACCCTATTGACATTTTTTCACACAGGGTCTATACTGTGTATAGTTTAAAGATGATTACTAGAGTAAGAGTGGACGCGCGCCACTCTTTCTTGTTGTTGTAACGACAGCTCATATCAGTAAAGGAGGGTCTACATGTCCAAACGAGAGGACTACGAAAACAGAACCGAAGAACTGCTGACGCCCATCGCAGAAGTAAGTCAGGTGGAGATCTACGATGTGGAGTATGTAAAAGAAGGCAGTGACTACTATCTGAGAGCTTACATCGACAAGCCGGAAGGTGTGAACATTCTGGATTGCGAGAATGTCAGCAGAGCATTATCCGAAGCTCTGGACAAGGCTGATTTCATTCCGGATGCTTACATTCTGGAAGTCAGCAGCCCGGGACTGGGTAGAACGCTGAAAAAGGATAAGCATTTGCAGAAGAGCATCGGTGAAGAAGTAGAGATCAAGCTGTTCAAGCCCATTGACAAATGCAAAGAGTTTTCTGGCATTCTGGAGAGCTTCAATGCAGATAACATTACGATCACGGAAGACGGCAGCCCGAGAACTTTTGCCAGAGCAGACATTGCCCTGATCCGTCTTGCATTAGATTTTTGATACTATTCAGAGCCAAAGGGCGAAGGAATAGTTATAGCTTGTAGAATAAGAAGAAACCATACACTAAGAAAAGGCGAAAGCCGGAATGGAGGAAATGATGAATAAGGAATTAATGGAGGCACTGGACGTTCTGGAGAAGGAGAAGGAGATCAGCAAGGAGACCTTGTTTGAAGCCATCGAGAACTCCCTGATGACAGCCTGCAAGAACCATTTTGGAAAGGCTGACAATGTCCATGTGGAGATTAATAGAGAGACCTGCGATTTTCTGGTATATGCTGAGAAGGAAGTCGTTCCCACGAAGGATGATGTGGAGGATGACTGCCTGCAGATTGCTCTGGAGGATGCACAGGAGATCTCCAAGAGAGCACAGGTGGGCGACATGATCCATGTGGAGATCAAGTCCAAGGAGTTCGGCCGTATCGCTACCCAGAACGCCAAGAACGTGATCTTACAGAAGATCCGTGAGGAAGAGAGAAGCGTGATCTACAACCAGTACTACGAGAAGGAAAAGGATGTTGTGACCGGCGTAGTACAGCGTTATGTAGGCAAGAACATCAGCATCAATCTGGGTAAGGCAGATGCCATGCTGACCGAGAACGAGCAGGTAAAGGGCGAAGTATTCAAGCCCACCGAGCGTATCAAGGTTTACATTGTGGAAGTAAAGAACACCCCGAAGGGACCCCGCATCAATGTCAGCCGTACCCATCCGGAACTGGTAAAGAGACTGTTCGAGTCCGAAGTTACCGAGATCAAGGACGGTACCGTAGAGATCAAGAGCATTGCCAGAGAGGCAGGAAGCCGTACCAAGATCGCTGTATGGAGCAATAACCCCAATGTAGATGCTGTCGGCGCCTGTGTAGGTATGAATGGTGCCCGCGTCAATGCTATCGTGGAAGAGCTGCGCGGTGAGAAGATCGATATCGTGAACTGGGATGAGAACCCCGGTAACCTGATTCAGAATGCACTTTCTCCTGCCAAGATCGTAGCAGTATTTGCAGATCCCGATGAGAAGACCGCAAAGGTAGTCGTACCCGATTATCAGTTGTCTCTGGCTATCGGTAAGGAAGGTCAGAACGCAAGACTGGCAGCAAGACTGACCGGCTACAAGATCGACATCAAGTCCGAGACTCAGGCCAAGGATGCTCCCGGCTTCCGTTATGAGGACTATGTGGATGATTACGAAGATGATACCGTAGACGATTTTGATGGAGAGCAGGAATAATCAATGGCAAAAAAGATTCCACTGAGGCAGTGCGTAGGCTGCGGAGAAATGAAAGGCAAAAAAGAAATGCTGCGTGTCCTGAAAACACCGGAAGATGAGATATGTCTGGATGCAACCGGCAAAAAAAACGGACGTGGTGCATATATATGCAGACAGAAGGAATGTCTGCAGAAAGCCCGGAAGAATAAAGGATTAGAACGTTCTTTCAAGATGAGTATTTCTCCTGAGGTATATGATACACTGGAAAAGGAGTTTGATCAGCTTGAAACAGAATAAGATTTATTCCCTTTTGGGACTTGCGATGAGGGGGCGTAACCTGGTAAGCGGTGAATTCCAGACGGAGGACGCTGTGAAAAAAGGTTCTGCCATGTTGGTGATCGTTGCAGAGGATGCATCGGCCAATACGAAAAAGTTGTTTCACGACAAATGTTCCTATTATGAAGTCCCGGTATATGAATATGGCACGAAGGAAGAACTCGGCTGGGCCATCGGCCGGGATCTGAGATCTTCGGTAGGTGTGTGTGATGCGGGACTGGCAGATGCACTCATCAAGCAATTGGAAGCGAATTTGCCCGGTTAGGCAGAATGGAGGAAAGCATGGCGAAAATCAAAGTACATGAACTCGCAAAAGAATTGGAACTACAGAGTAAGGATATATTAAGTTTTTTACAGGAAAAAGGAATTGAGGCAAAGGCAGCACAGAGCTCGCTGGAAGAGGATGCGGCAGCACTGGTACGCAACAGCCTCGGAAAGAAAAAAGCAGCTGCACCCGCAGCACAGAAAGCTCCGGCAAATACCGAAAACGCAAAGCCTGCTGAGGAAAAGGCTCAGGCACCCGCAAGGGAAGCAAAGGCTCAGGAAACGAAAGTTTCCGAGGAGACCAAATCTACTGAGGAGACGAAAAAGAAGAAAAAGATTATTTTCGTTAGCAACCCTCAGAATTCCAAGATGCCCGGACAGCGTCAGAGTGGACAGAGTGGACAGGGACAGAGAAATGCAGGCGGACAGCGTCCGAATCAGGGCGGCAGATACCAGAACAATGGTTACCAGAATAATTCCTACGGCAACCGTGTTCAGGCACAGGCTCCCGTACGTCCCATCAAGCCGCTGACCCCTCCGTCTCCCACTCCCACCGTGGCAATGGTACCCGGCAACCGTGGACAGCAGCCTGCGAAAAAGCCTCAGACACAGGCACCGGTAAAGGAGCAGGCAGTACAGAATACTGCAGCCGCACAGGCACCTCAGGCAGCACAGCCTGCACAGAATGTGGCACAGACCAGACCGGCAGACAGACCTCAGAACGGTAACCGTGACAACCGCGATAACCGTCAGGGCGGTTACGGTCAGAATAATCGTGACAACCGTGGACAGAACGAGCGTGGCCAGGGCGGTTACAACCGTGACAACAGAGACGGCAATCGTGACAATCGTCAGGGTGGCTACGGACAGGGTAACCGTCAGGGCGGACAGAATGGTAACAGAGGAGGTATGGGCAATGGCAGACCTCAGGGAGGAGGATTTAACAGACAGGGTCGTCCGGGTATGGAAGGCGGTCAGGGTGATCGCCGCGGTAACGGCAATGGTGAGCGCGGTTACGGCAATAACGGCCGCGACGGAAGAGGCAATGGCGGATCGGGTAATCGATTCGGAGATAACAGACAGAATAAGGGCTTCGCTCCGGAACCTGCAGGCAAGGATCTTGAGAAGAAGCGCGAAGATGAAAAGAGACGTTTCAGCCAGGAGAAGGACAACAAGCGTTCCAAGAAGGACCATATCTACGAGGACGAGGACGCGCTGAAGAACAAGCCCGGACGTTTCATCAAGCCGGAAAAGAAGAAGGAAGAGGTACAGGAAGAGCAGATCAAGGTGATCGTGCTGCCGGAATCCATTACCATCAAAGAACTGGCTGAGAAGATGAAGTTACAGCCCGCAGCCATCATCAAGAAGCTGTTCCTGGAAGGTAAGATTGTAACCGTGAACCAGGAGATCTCCTATGAAGATGCAGAGAACATTGCCATGGAATATGACATTCTCTGTGAAAAAGAGGTCAAGGTAGATGTCATCGAAGAGCTGTTGAAGGAAGATGAAGAGGACGAGGCAGATCTGGTGGAGAGACCTCCCGTAATCTGTGTTATGGGTCACGTTGACCATGGTAAGACTTCCCTGTTAGACGCTATCCGGAAGACCAACGTAACCGATCGTGAGGCAGGTGGTATCACCCAGCACATCGGTGCTTATACTGTAAATGTGGGAGACCGTAAGATCACCTTCTTAGATACTCCCGGACACGAAGCATTTACCGCCATGCGTATGCGTGGTGCCAATGCGACCGATATCGCTATCCTGGTAGTAGCAGCAGACGACGGCGTTATGCCACAGACTGTTGAGGCGATCAACCATGCAAAGGCAGCTGGCGTAGAGATCATCGTAGCAGTGAACAAGATCGATAAGCCCTCAGCCAACATTGACCGTGTAAAACAGGAGCTGGCAGAGTACGAGCTGATCCCCGAGGATTGGGGCGGAAGTACCGTATTTGCACCGGTATCTGCGAAGAGCGGAGAAGGTATTGACCAGTTGCTTGACATGATCCTGCTGACCGCAGATATCATGGAACTCAAGGCCAACCCCAAGAGAAAAGCAAGAGGTCTGGTCATCGAAGCAGAGCTGGATAAGGGACGCGGTCCCGTGGCTACCGTACTGGTACAGAAAGGTACCCTGCATGTGGGAGATTTCATTTCCGCAGGCGTGGCACACGGTAAGGTAAGAGCCATGATCGATGATAAGGGACGCAGAGTAAAAGAAGCAGGACCGTCTACCCCTGTAGAAATCCTGGGCCTGTCCGATGTTCCCAGTGCAGGTGAAGTATTCCTGGCACATGATAATGATAAGACAGCAAAATCCTATGCGGAGACCTATCTGGCACAGAACAAGGAAAAGATGCTGGAAGAGACCAAGGGCAGAATGTCCCTGGATGATCTGTTCAGCCAGATCCAGGAGGGTAATCTGAAGGAACTGAACCTGATCGTCAAGGCTGACGTACAGGGTAGTGTCGAGGCTGTAAAACAGTCCCTGATGAAGCTGTCCAACGAAGAAGTAGTAGTTAAATGTATCCACGGCGGCGTAGGTGCCATCAATGAGTCCGACGTATCTTTGGCAAGTGCGTCCAACGCGATCATCATCGGATTCAACGTTCGTCCCGATGCGACTGCCAAGGCAACCGCAGAGAGAGAGGGCGTGGATGTACGTCTGTACAAGGTCATCTACCAGGCTATCGAAGATGTGGAAGCTGCCATGAAGGGTATGCTGGATCCCGTATACGAGGAGAAGGTTATCGGTCATGCAGAGGTTCGTCAGATCTTCAAGGCATCCGCTATCGGTAACATCGCAGGTTCCTATGTTCTGGACGGTGTGTTCCAGAGAGGCTGTAAGGTTCGTATCACCCGTGAGGGCGAGCAGATCTTCGAAGGCAACCTGGCTTCCTTGAAGAGATTCAAGGATGATGTGAAGGAAGTTAAGGCCGGATATGAGTGTGGTCTCGTATTCGAAGGCTTTGACAAGATGCAGGAGCTGGATATCGTAGAAGCATATATCATGGTGGAAGTACCACGGTAGGTTACTAGAACGCATCCGTTCGCAGATGCATTCCGCTTACCCACGCTCGCGCTCTGCAAAAAACGTAGCGGACACTAAGAATCTTCCTGCGCTTTGCTTGCAAGATTCAAGTGCCGACGTTTTTCAACGGGGTTACGCGAAACGCATTCTGTTCGCGGATGCTCGCCAAGACGCCTACGATACCCGCAGGAAAGAATTAAGAAGGAATAAGAATGAGAAAGAATAGTGTGAAAAATACCCGTATCAACGGGGAAGTACAGCGCGTTCTGGCAGAGATCATCCGGGGCGGTCTCAAGGACCCCCGGATCAGTCCCTGGACCAGTGTGGTCGCTGTGGAAGTGGCACCGGATCTGAAGAGCTGTAAGGCATGGATCAGCGTGCTGGGAGACGAGGAAGTCAGAATGTCTACCCTGCAGGGACTGAAGAGCGCCGAAGGCTTTATCCGCAGAGAACTGGCTCGTACCATCAATCTGCGTAATACTCCGGATATCACTTTTGTGATGGATCAGTCCATTGAATACGGTGTCAATATGTCCCACAAGATCGATGAGGTCATTGCAGCGGATGAACAGGCACAGAAGCCGGAAAATGAAGTGGTGGAAGATACGGAAGAAACAGAGGAAGGTGACGAGTAATGGATTTGCGTGAAGAATGTCTGGGTGCGAAAAAGATCGGCATCAGCGGACATATTCGTCCGGATGGAGACTGTGTGGGTGTATGTCTTTCCTTACAGATGTATCTGCGTAAACTCCTTCCCGAAGCGGAAGTTACCGTATATCTGCAGAAGCCGTGCGAAGAGTTTTCCTATCTGAAGGGATACGATGAGATTCAGACCGAATGTCCCGTGCAGGAGCCTTTTGATGTGTATTTTGCGCTGGATTGCAGTGGGGATCGTCTGGGAGATGCGGAGACGTATTTCCAGAATGCGAAAAAGAAGATCAACATTGATCATCACATCAGCAATTCCGGTTGCGGTGATGTGAATCTGGTCCGTCCGGAAGTGGGAAGTGCCTGTGAGGTGCTGTATCACATTATGGATGCGGAACTTATTGACAAGGATATTGCGGAAGCGCTGTATACCGGCATCATCCATGATACCGGTGTATTCCAGTATTCCAATACGACACCGGAGACGTTGCAGGCAGCAGCGTTTCTGATCTCCTTCGGATTCAATTTCCCGAAGCTGATCGAGGAAAGCTTTTACCAGAAGACCTATCTGCAGACCCAGATCATGGGCAGAGCTCTGATGGAGAGCATTCGTTTCATGGACGGACGCTGCATCGTGAGCATGGTGGACCGCAAGACCATGGAATTCTACAATGCGGTACCGGGAGATCTGGACGGCATTGTGAACCAGTTGCGCAATATCAAGGGCGTGGACTGTGCGATTTTCATGTATGAGACCAACGTACTGGAGTACAAGGTCAGCATGCGTTCCAATGAGAAAGTAGATGTGGCGAAGGTGGCATCTTTCTTCGGAGGCGGCGGACATGTACGTGCCGCAGGCTGCACTATGAAGGGAACCTTCCATGATTGTGTCAACAATTTGTCACTGCACATCGACAAACAACTGCGGGGAGAACAGGGTTAATGGACGGCATCATCAATGTATATAAGGAAGCGGGCTTTACCTCCCATGATGTGGTAGCCAAGCTTCGCGGGATCTGCCGGCAGAAAAAGATAGGGCACACAGGTACACTGGATCCACAGGCTACCGGTGTGCTTCCTGTATGTCTTGGGAATGCTACCAGAGCATGTGAAATGCTGACGGACAGGACCAAGGAATATGTGGCAGAACTTCTGCTGGGACAGATCACAGATACCCAGGATATCACGGGAACCGTTCTGGAAGAGCGGGAAGTGGCGGTGAGTGAAGCACAGGTACGTGAAGTGATCGCCGGTTTTGTCGGCGGCTATGACCAGATCCCACCCATGTATTCTGCACTGAAGGTCAATGGGAAAAAGCTCTATGAGCTGGCCAGAGCGGGCAAAGAAGTGGAACGGCAGGCAAGACATGTGGATCTGCCGGCAATCGAGATTCTGGAAATAAAGTTTCCCGTGGTAAAATTCCGCGTGGAATGTTCCAAGGGAACCTATATCCGCAGTCTCTGTGCCGATATTGGGGAAAAACTGTGCTGCGGCGGCACCATGCAGAGCCTCGTTCGCACCAGAGTCGGGGAATTCCGGCTGGCAGATGCCCTGACACTTGCACAGCTGCAGGAACTTCGGGACACGGAGAGGCTGGAGGAAGCACTGCTTCCCACAGACCGTATTTTTTCGGATTTTCCCATGTTGCATGTGGAGGAAAAGTGGCGGAAACTGATCGATAACGGGAATGCTTTTTATCCGGGACAGACTGTGGAACAGACCACACATCCGGCAGGAGAGTGGGTGCGCATCTACAGAGAGGATGACAGCTTCGTGGGCATTTATGCGTATGATGAAACGAAGGAATGGTACAAGCCCGTGAAGATCTTCCCAAGTAATACAGAAAGCAGGAAATAGACTTGGAAATCATTGCAGGAACAACAGACTTTTATCTGGAAAAAGATACAGCAGTAGCCATCGGTAAATTTGACGGAGTCCATCTGGGCCACAGGAGACTTTTGGAAGAGATTCTTGGCCGAAAAAAATATGGGCTGGCGGCGTGCGTGTTCACCTTTGACCCTACACCGGCAGTGCTGTTCGGCCTGTCTGACGGTAAAGAACTGACCACCAGAGAGGAAAAAAGACGCCTGTTTGAACGTCTGGGAATCGACACTCTGATCGAGTTTCCTCTTACGAAGGAGACTGCAGCCACAGAGCCAGAGCGTTTTGCAACAGAGATTCTGGCCAAACAGATGAATACCCGGTTTGTGGCGGCAGGCGAGGATCTGTCTTTTGGCAAGAACGGCGCAGGAAATGCCGAACTTCTGGAGAGAATGGCGCCGCATCTGGGCTTTTGCGTCCAGACCATAGAGAAGATCGAAGTGAACGGCATCGAAGTCAGTTCCACTTACATCCGCAAGCTGGTGGAAGAGGGCCGGATGGAAGAGGCCGAAGAGATGCTGGGAATGCCTTATACACTGGTGGGAGCAGTGGAGCATGGCAATCATATCGGACATACCCTGGGATTTCCAACGGTGAATCTGCTGCCTCCCGCAGGCAAACTTCTGCCGCCCAACGGAGTTTACTATGCGGCGGTGCGCCATAATGGAAAGATCTATAAGGCCATCAGCAATGTGGGAACCAAACCCACGGTTTCTTCTGAAAAAGTGATGGGGGTGGAATCTTATCTGTATGATTTTGACCAGGACATCTACGGGCAGGAGATCGAGGTGGCTTTGAAAAGATTTCGGCGCCCGGAACGCAGATTTGGATCGCTGGAAGAACTTAAGGAGCAGCTGGACCGGGATATTGCGGATGGTCGAAATGCGTAGGAAAAACAGCTGTTTTACGCAAACACGGTAGAAATTGCGTAAAGTTTTGTAAAGAAAAGTAAAAGAAAAGTTAAAGAAAAGTAAAATTTACATTGCAAGTTTTTATTCTA
>OGFD01000802.1_pt1 | contig 18978 bp, 9 predicted proteins | sample 1570851 | NCBI WGS metagenome assembly OGFD01 (sample SAMEA2582077, study PRJEB24529) | metagenome | biome: Human gut stool | place: China | collected 2011
GGGTGCCCGGAGTCTCTTCCCTGCCGGCCAAATCAAAGTTCACCATATAATCATACCCGATTTCAGTTAAACCATTTTCACTTCCTGCCGGAACATCCGATTTCTGATAAACTAAAGTCCCCGGCTTCCCGGCTCTACCCAACCGATTCACTCCCGGTGCCTCACTTAATGCGGCACGAGCCTCATCAAACACAGCATAAGGCAACGTCGGATTCTTACCCGTCCACATCTTCACTGCCAATGTCTGTAAGGCAGGAAAAGCCCGGTAATGAATATCTTTCACCGTAATACCATTACCCACATGATCATTCCATAGAGCAAACATTCCTCCGAGAATGGACGGATGCTTTTCTTCAAATACACTTTTTCCGATAACGGCAGGAGTCCACTCATTATACAACTTTTCTTCTTCCAGATAATCGTGATAGTAGGATGCTCCCGGCACAATATATACCGACTGGTCATTCATACTAATCAATTGATATCCTTCCGAAATCATCTCTTGAGGATCGGCAAAACCGGGATTCCATAAATTCATAATTACATTTTCCGACTTCACGGGAGTAGTCCCCTTGGCATGGGTCAATGCTCCCCATACGCAAGCCTGTTTCCCATATCCTTCTACCAGATCGATATAGTGATCCGTAAACTCACGAAACTTCTCCACCAATTCCTGCGTTTCATTCGAGTATTCATCCGTACCGATGTGTACGCGCTTTCCGCAGAATACCGGTTCATCACCTTCCAGATACTCTTTAAAAAGAGCATCGATAAAAGGATATGTTTCGGGAGCAAACAAATCCAGATGATCCATACCATATTTTTTACTGCCTATCCTTGGGTTATACTGCGTGAAAGCCAACGAATGAGCCGGAACATCGATTTCCGGGATAATCTCCACCCCTAACTCCATCGCCTGTTTCTGCAAATCAATAAACTCCTTTTTAGTATAAAACCCATCATAGGCAGCCAATCCCGGATACGTTTCCGACTCCAGACGGAATGCCGAATAAGTCTTACTCCAATCATGCTCGAAATACTGCTTGAAACCATTGTCATTCAAATGAATCTGTAATGTATTCATCTTATAGTAGGACATGATCTTTACCAAATCCTGCAAATAAGATATCGGGATAAACTTCCGACCGCAATCGAGCATAAAGCCACGTAAGGAATAATCGGGATAGTCACGAATTTCTCCTTTGGGCAAACAACCGTTTTCATTTTGTTCAGCCATTTGCAACAAGGTACGGGTTCCCCAGTACACACCTTCTGTCTGGGAAGCCGACAAAAATATTTTATCGGATATTTTAATGGAATATCCCTCTCTACCCAGATGCTTATCCGGCTTCAATGCCAATACGATATCACCGTTTTTTGCCTTGCCGGATACAACCTCCGGCTTCCGCTGAAACAACCTGAAACAATCATCGGCCATCAGTTCGGCTATACGGAGTAACTCCGGCTGCTTCGCGTCATACACAATTCTTGTTCTGCTGCCTAAGGTCATGCTTCCCTGGGCGGGCTTCCACTCTTTCAGTTCCGGAACCACAAATGGTTTTCCGGAAAAAGAAGCCATCAGCTTGGCGTTCATCACCAAACACAATAGCAACAGACTCCATTTTCTACAAATCATACTTTCCATTTTTTAAGGGGCTATCAAATACAAACGACTATAATTATTCGGTCAGAATACCGATCTCTCCTACGGTAACCAATTGTTTTCCATTGATTTCTGTCAGTGGCTCCAATTTCAAATAACGTGCAGATTGTTTCTGCCAACGTACAAACCGAGGCAAAGGATTGTGCATGATATTACTAAATTCTCCACTTACATCACATTTCGTCCATTGTTTGCCATCCCATGTTAGTAGTTGTTGTATAGTCAATCTTCTTATCATAACTTATATTCTCATAAAAGAAACGGTGGACAATATACGATTATTTTATCATTATTGCCCACCACCTCCAAGATTTATTTATAAAAACCTATCAAAAAAATCCACCTTATGGCTTCACTCTATCATCTCTATCTATCCTCATTTACTATATCCCGGATTCTGGTCATTAATAGAAATCATATCATTGGTGGTCAATTCCATTTGTGGAATAGGAATCAACTGATTACGTACCAGATAACTATTCCAATCCTCTTCTCCATCACTCGGATACCAATACTCTCTCCACGGAGCAGCATACCCATTTTCAAGGCCATAATGATAACAAGCAGAAGTTATATGGTGATTATTATTACGTTCAAGCAGTTTCTTGCGCCATTCAATACCTCTCCTTCTTGTGTCCGTAAACCCGTCAAACTCTGCTGCCAATTCGAAAAGACGTTCATGGAAAATATATTCCCTCACTGCCTCTTTCGACAAGCCGGCCGATAAATCTTTCGGATAAGTGGATGCCGGTTTCACCGAAGCACGTGCACGCGACAAAACCCTGTTTACCAAAGACACAGCAGTACCAGTATTCCCCAACTCATTCTCAACATCTGCCATCAGTAAAAGGAAATCAGCAAAACGATATACATATAGATTGTTATTAGCATAACGTCCGGAACAATTGTTAGTCATATACTTCCCAAAATAAGGCCAGTCATTGATGTTCCAATCAGACGGTCCTTTCGTCTTGCAATACGCTTCCTGTAACAAAGAATCCAGTTCTTCCACTTTCGGATTCGTCGGATCCTCATATCCGCCATTGATATAATCGATAGAATCTACCAATTCTCTGTGAGTTGTTACTACCGGCACCTTTATAGGAGGTCTTCCCGGCCTGACAATCGAATCTACCCAAACCGTATCATTAAAAGATTTCATCACATACGGATAAGCAGCCTGCCACTCGTCCGACGGCATTTTATTAACATACTTCACCCATTTAGAAATGAAAGTGACTTTCAAGCGTGGATCATCCTGATAAGTGCCATGCGCCCAGTCATAAAAAGATTTATTAGGTTGCGAACGTCCCCAAGTTTCCCCCTGAGAAGAGTTCTGAGGAGAAAATGTCCAATGTAGTGAATTGTATCCTACATTCTCTGTCGTATTTTTAGTAGCATCGATTACGAAGACAAATTCTTTAGAAAAGCTGAGACGTGTACCATTATATAAAGTATTAAAATCCGGTTCAAGGTCAAAATCACTTTTATCCAACACCAAGTCACCATATTCCTTCGCCTTCTTAAAATAAACAGTACTGGCCTGCATTTCCGGCCATGTTTGTTTCAGAATACCCGTAGCCCAATAGTCACCGTTTTCAGCAGCCCAGGCATTACATCCCATTACCCAATAAAGTTTTGCCAGATAAGCATATGCCGAGTATTTATTAGGAGCAGTAGGCTTATTACTTGCCAAAGAAGAAGTTTCATCCAAATCAACAGCAGCCTCTGTCCAATCCTTTATAATTTGGTCGATTGTCTGTTGCCGGGTAGCACGTGATATCGCCAAACTTTCCCGATCAGACGGTTCTAACCGTAAAGGTACTCCTCCATAAAAAGAATAAAGAACATAGTAACATACTCCCCGCATAAACTTAGCCTGGGCCACCATATTGGCTTTCGTACTCCAATCAGCACTTTCACTGTCTTCACATGCCTTTATAAAAATATTACAGTTCGCAATAGCCTGATAAAGCGCACCCCATACAAGATTATTAAATTCATTTTCAGTAGGAATAGCTCCTGCAGTATACTGGCAACGGTTATCGGAGGTATTATAAGAAGTCCAGCACAAGCCGGAAGCCTCGGTATTAATCTCAGGAAGCAATTGTGCAAAGGATCCTTGTACAGCCATCAGACCATAAATTCCGGTCAGAGCCATTTGTGCTGACTGTTCGTCACTGTATACCACTTTAGAATTTGTAGTATACTTCGGATCCTCGTCCAAACAAGACCCGAAAACAGCCAACATTAAAAACAGATAAATTATATTGATTCTTTTCATAATCAAACCAGAATATTAGAATGAAACATTAAGTCCAAAAATAAACGAACGGGTATGAGGCATAGAACTCGTATCGATACCCGGACGCGTTCCGTCAAAAGCGAAGCTGTTTACTTCAGGATCATAACCGGAGTAATTGGTTATTATAAACGCATTTTTCACTGATGCATAAATCCCAATGCTATTAAACCCAATCTTTGAAACCAGATTTTTCGGCAGATTGTATCCCAATGTAATGTCCGAACAACGCAGATAACTTCCATCCTCCACATATCTGTCCATTATGACCTTAGGAGTGACCGCACTTGGTGAAGGCATTTCATTTCCATGATATTCCCCTATCCACGGATTATCGTTTCTCCACATTTTTTCAAAAGAGCTTTTATAAATCATACTGGTGGAGTTAGACGGCAAGATAGAATAACGTGCATTCGTATTTAAAATATCATTCCCCTGTACACCGGTAAATGCCATAGAAAGTGATAAGTCTTTCCATCTGAAATCAGTCTGGAATCCATAAGTAAAGTCCGGATTCGGATCTCCCAGAATGACCCGATCTTTTTCATTAATAGCGCCGTCACCGTTCTGATCTACAAACTTCAAGTTACCGGCCTTTACCGTTCCTATAGATTTTGTCGCATCTATCTGTTTTATATAAGGATCATTCTCCTGAATAATTCCATCCGTCTGATAGCCATAAAACAAACCGGGAGCTTTTCCGGCAATAAATATATTCGCTTCACCGAAGTGATCACCCAAACTGTTTCCCATATAGGCCTTCCAATTTTGTCCGGTTCCCCATTCTTCCTCCGGTAATCCGAAATCCAGAATTTCAGGCCGATTGAAAGCTATATTACCGGAAAGCGACCAAGTAAAGTCCTTCGTACGAATAATATCTCCATGCAACGAAACCTCCAAACCGTTGTTACGCAAACTTCCCTGATTGATTGTCATTGATTTATAACCTGTTGAAGGTGGCAAGTCACGCTGTATCAGCAAATCTTTCGTCTTTTTGGAATATAAATCAACAGTACCTCCGATACGATCCTGAAAAAAGGAAAAGTCAACTCCGACATTATAAGAAACAGTTCGTTCCCATTTCAGTCCATCATTTTCCATTTTGTCTACTACAAGTCCTATCAATTTATCACCACTACCGGTTGCTCCTTGTGCCGGTTTTTCCGCCCCCTGCGGCGTATTTGTAAATTGCGTACCATAGCTTGAGAATGTGCTGTACGGGTCAATAGATTGAGAACCCGTTTCACCGTAACCGGCACGTAACTTTAATTGATTAATCCATGAATGGTCTTTTATGAACTCTTCCTGTTCCAGACGCCATGCAACTGTTGCGGCAGGGAAGTATGCCCATTGGTTACCTTTTTTAAACTTACTGGAACCATCACCACGAATAGATGCCGTCAGTAAATAGCGCCCTTGCAAAAAGCTCAAATTGGCACGTGCCAGAAAAGACAACAGTTGATAATCCCGTTGAGCCGGTTGTTTATATTCCACATTGCCGGCCATATGCATGCCATTTGAACGGAAACTATAATTATTAAAATCATTTCCGACAGTCAGTGTATTTAGCGAACGGTAGGTATCATACGTAATACCGGCCGTAGCATTAATATCTACAATGCCCTTTACCTCGTGATTAAACTGGAACACGTTCTCTACCGAATAGTTGCTACGGTTAAAATCCGACTGAGTAATATAACCGTTCTGTGCAGAACCGGTATAAAGCGTAATGTTGAACCAACGATCACGGTCTTGAATAGAGATATTACCACCGGCACGTAGGTTATAAGATAAAAACTTGAATATTTTCCAATTCAAATCCAATGATCCACGGAACGTTTTCTCAATAGTAGTGTCGTCATAGTCTTCCACCCATGTCCAAACCGTGGCCCGGTCGGCAAGATTCGGAGTCGTCAGTTCCATTTCTTCCTGTGATTTAACATAAGGCGCACTCGACAGAGCCACATTCGAGATAGAACCTGTAGCACCACCAGTCGTATTACCACCGGACATCATATCATTCTGTTTGATAGACCCATTCACAGAAATTGCCATTGTGATATTCTTGGCAAGCGTAGAATTCAAATTCAAGCGAAAGTCACCTTGTTTCAGGCCAGTGCCTTCCACTAATCCTTCAATATCCTTATAAGAAGCCGAAGCAAAATAAGTTGTTTTCTCAGAACCACCATTTAGTGTAACTGAATAATTCTGTGAGAAAGCAGTACTATATATCTCTTTCTGCCAATCTATCGGATTCAACAGCGTCCACTTCTCTTTCAACTTAGAGTTTTCACCATTTTTCCTGTACACACCGCCATCTTGTAAAAAGAACTGGAAAGCATCGTTCCATTCATTTTCGCCTGTTTCCTTATTTATCTTCCATAAGTTCCAATCCCCGTTGTCATCCTTTTTATAACCTCCACCATATACCAAACGATATTGAGCATATTCCTCAAGACTCATCAAATCCAGCAAATTGGCAGCATTAGCAACCGTAAAGTTAGCCGATACTCCCACAGTCGTCTTTCCCGACTTACCTTTCTTGGTAGTAATCAAGATAACCCCGTTCGCACCACGAGAACCATAAATTGCAGTAGCCGAAGCGTCTTTCAACACTTCGATACTTTCAATATCGGCCGGATTCAAAGAGCTCAATGCATTGGTTGCAATGGTAAAAGTACCGTCATTACCGGAATTTGCAAATTCCCCAGTAGAAGCTTGGGGAATATTATCGATAACATACAAAGGCTGGTTATCTCCACGCAATGAATTGGCACCACGAATCGTTACCGACGAAGCAGCACCCGGAGCATCGATAGAAGCTCCGATCGAAAGCCCGGCAATCTTACCTTGCAGCATGTTATCGATAGAAGCTATTTTACCAACTTCCTTTTCATCGGGACGATAGGAAGAAACGGCACCCGTCAAGTCACTTTTCTTCATAGTACCATAGCCTACCACTACCACCTCATCCAACATCTCACTGTCATCTTTCAGAACAACGTCAATAGTGCGTTGCTTACCCACGGTTATTTCCTGCGTAGACATACCGATGAAACTATAAACCAGTACCGATTTTTCGGATGGAACAGATATGCTGTAGTTACCATCCACATCAGTGATAGTGCCATTTGTAGAACCTTTCAGTAGTACATTGGCTCCCGGCATTCCAAAGCCGTCTTCTGCTTTCACTGTTCCTTTCACCATTATCTGTGAAAAAGCCAAAGCAGGAAGAAATAACAAACAAAACAACGCTAAGATGCGTCCCTGTGTTTTTCTTTCCATAATATTAAGATTTAATTAATATGTATTTTTTGTGTGTAATTTCCATTATGGGTACGTACTTGTATCAAATAAGTCCCCTTTGTCAAAGATAACGGAATTACATTTGTAACGGCATTCAGACACTCCTGCATTACAACCTTACCATCTATTGTACAAATCTCACAGAAAGCATTTCCTGCATCCTCTTCTACGGAAAGAGTTAAAGTTATCTGATTACCGGATGGACTGAGATAAAATGAAAATGTTTCAGTTTGACCTTTCTTTTCCATATTCTGTATTCCTACCGGTCCCAAATCCACATTCGTAATCAATGTATCCACATTGGATGCAAGTACATCATTTTGTGCACGTATCAAACTCTTATAATCACTGACAGGTTGATCATTCCCCATATCAAAGTACATTGTTCCACGACAATCTTTTTCTATAATAAACTCTTGCTTACGTTTCGTTTGATTCACCCCATTATAATACTTGACAATACCATCACAATCCCATGAATTCAAAGCCGGATCAAAATTACTATCATTCATTCCGTATTTTTCAAACAGATCTTTATAGCCTTCCTCGCCATTATTAACGAGCAATACTCCATAAGACATCAAAATCTTATCTTTAGGAAATCCGTAATTTATAAACCAATTGTAGGCTTCCGGATAATACTCCCAATAATAAGTCTCTTTATTAGGCCCATAGAGTTGGAAGGTAAAGAAATCAACATCATTTATCATTGCTTTATCAAATCCACTATAAGACACTTTATGCAATGAACAAGAAAATGTTTTTGTATCTCTATGACCTGCCATGACTTCGTCAATCAGACGTTTTACGACGTGGTTATAGATAGTCCAATCAGACGAACTGTACATCCATTCCAAATCAACATCCAAACCATCACAATATGTCAATAGCTTTTTTGCATCATTAATCATATTATCCAGATATTCCTCTTTATTCAAAACACCCCATTTCCATTTTTCTCCATCCGGATAAATAATACCCATACGAATTTTCATACCACGATGTCCGGCATAATAATTACGGATAAATTCGATCATACCAATATAGCTCTGAGAATCCTTACCTATATTTTCAGGGTCATCCCCTTTCCAATAGGCATTTAAGAAAATATTATTCCAACTTCCGATATTCCATTGATAACCGTTTTCAGCATCATTCTTCGCCGATCCGGAACGGTCACTTCCCCAAACCATAACCTCATCCAGTTTTCCATCCAGATTATCTCCTAACGTTATTGTGCTATTTGCAAATACCGGTACCACTTTTATTGTCATATCTTTACCACTAAGTTCTACGGTTTTACTGGAAATCTTATCATGTATTACATAATCAACACTTATAAAAATCGGATTGAATCTACGACCTGTTATTTCTCCTTCGGATGGTTTAAAACAAACACTCAAATAATGCCATTTTCCAACTTCCACTTGATTCTTCAGAGTAGCTATAGTTCCGCAAAAATCAACAACAATCTCTTTATTAGTCTCTTGTCCCAATTTAATAATCATACAATTATCTTCGTCCTGATAATTAGAAAATATTCCAGCACCTTCTACCCATTTATCAATATAAATCCAACCCGAGACAGTGGCAACGTTAGGAGTACCACAACCAAATCGTTCAGTTGGATCAAAAGGTGCACGACCATCTTCTGCTACCATCTTAGACCCTATTCCATGAAAATCCATCACTCCCTTATGTCCCTCAAATTCGTCCAAATAAGATACATTTACAGGAACGGCAGAGTTATCCGGGTATTCTGGAAACAAAGATCCGTCTTGCTGTACTTTAGCAGAAAGCAGAATCAAATCATTGGTCATTAGAAACATATCCCGATTAATATTACCCCGGTCTGTAAAACGCATCAGATTCGTATATCCGGTCACGATACGATAGCGCATCACAGCATTATCTTCAACAACCACGCGCTGTAAATTATTAATAATTCCATGATGAGCAAATTGGTAATCAACTAAATTCTCACATTGTTCCTGATCGCATTTCCAATAAGAGACCAATGTATCATAATTAGGATTAAACTTATTCAACGTATTGTTCCAAAAAAAGTCTTTCTGTTCCAATGCTTTCTTCCAAACACGTATTTCATCTATTTGCCCTTTAAAGTTCTTACCAATATAACAAGTATGCACTGCATCCGGTAAAATTGCCGGTAATGTGCCTGTTGTCTCTTTCAGTTCATTATTTACATATAACTTTACTGTACCATTATCGTATACCATGGTCAATTGCGACCAGGTATTCAGTGCAATTTCCGGAGTACAAGTAACAGAAGAAGTCCCGGCTTTTACAATCAGCGACCGGTTTTCTCCCAATTCCATAATCAGATTACTTTGATTATAAAGCTGAGCACCTTTCACCCATTCTACTGGTTTAATCCATATTTGCACGGTAGCTTCCGCCAGTCCGTTCAACTCATTTATAATGGTTGACGTTTGAACAAAACCAGTGCCATCATTATTTATCGCATAATTGGTTGTTTGCGAAAAAGAGTTTAAAAAGAAGCATCCCAAAATGCATGCTAACATAACTTTTTTTAAAACCATACTAATCAATTTAGATCATTAAATACATGATTAACAAAAAAAGAAACGAATCTTGACCCCTGCTATGAAGTTGTAAAGATTCGCTTCTTAAATTTCTCAAAATTACAACACTATTTTTCTACAACTTTCTCCGATCTTAACAATATAAACTCCCTTTTGAGCTACAGGAATTGTTGTTACACTTGAAATAGGAGATTTGAAGGAAACCAATTTTCCTGAAACTGAATAAACCTGAATAGGAGATTTTGCATCTACCACCGTAATTTCACCGTTAGATGCCCAAACAACAGCGTTCTGGTCAGCTATCTTATAGCTTATTCCGGTTGGAGAATCATTCCACTCCACATCTTCTATTTTCCCCGGAACATACTTATTATCAATTGTTTCTATTTTCTCCAGTTTTATATCACTAAATAATACAATCGCATTTTCAATACCACTACCTAACCACATCTTTATTACCAAAGGCAACTCTTTATAGTTAGGATCTGTATTATCTGCAATAGTTATATCCATGGTAGCAGTACTCCAATAGTCATTAAAGTCAGCATAGAAAGGTAGTTCCAATTCGCGATAAGTCCCGTTAGCCAAATCAGTACCATTATCTATTCCATCATAAGCAGAAGTAGCCAAAGTCAATTTCATTGCATTATTCCCTGAATTTGCAATAACCCGATATCCCATAGAAACACGGTAATTTGCTGCCAAAGGAATATCTGTATTTGAAAGCCAGAACATAGTAGCATTAGGCATTGCCTTGCTATTCTTTACAGCTCTGGGGTCAGACATAGTAGAAGCACTACCTTGATAGCAGAACAAATTGCCTAACTCACCACCATCTACAATCTGACATGCTTTATAAAACTCTTCAAACACAGCTTTATCTGCATCAGTTACATTAGCATACAAATCACTTCCCGGTCCTGTCACATCACCACCCACAGCGCATGCCAACCCGATAGAACCATCTAAGGCGTCTCCTAAACGGAAAGGAGCTTTACAGTTCCAGTTCGTAGAAGCCATTTCTTTAATGAATAATCCTGCTGCGCTACCCTGCTGTTGCTTACTAAATGTCCATGCAGCAGGAGCATAATTCTGAGCTGTTGCACCTAACGAAAAAAGACAAACAGTTGAAACCAAAAGTAAACTTCTTTTCATAATAATAAAATTAAAGTTAATAAATAAAACATTGATGTAACATCAATCAAATTATCATATTATATAATAATTCGATTTTTATTGGTGCAAACATAGATGATTAAATACAAATTAATGTTCAAAAACGGCTGTTTGTTATTCCAAAAATGTACCAAACAACGCATGTATAGGAGTTTTGAACGATTTTTGAAAATATATGATTGATTTTGAAAACAGCCCGGTTTAACAACTCATGATATCAAGACAAATGAATATATACACATATAAAGTAAAGGATATACAGTATCCATTACATATATTTGCAATTATTTATGTAGTATGCTTTCTGTTCGTCTCTTTTGTCTTCAAATGCGTGTTAGAATAATAGGACATCAACGCAAAATCACATAAAATATTCGTTTTTTGAAGCATTATTATATTTAACTTGAATTCGATATAAGATTAAAATTATCTTTCTTAGAAATAAAATTTTGCACAATCTTTCTTTTATATTGATTCGTAATATCCCACTATGTTCATCTACTCCAAGCATCACTTTTGTAACAACAAATCCGTTTCTACCGACTTTAGCGGTCTCTTCTCTGGTAATCCTAAACACCTAGTACTTGAAACAACTTCAAACATAATAAACAATTTTAAACACCGGAGACAATAAAGTACACCGTCTATTTATACTTATTTAAATCACAATTAAAATTACAGAAACTTGGTAATAGAGAATGATTACAATAAAATAAAGCGCTATAACAATACCACCATAACATACTCATATTCAATAATTAAACAAGTAAATTTATTACTATTTCAAAAGTATACACTTAAGCTTGTGTTAATAACGTTTCTTTATACAATAACAGTATATACTTTTGCATGATAAAAGTATATATTATTGTATTCATTAATTTTATAGTTAAAGAAATAGATTAACAATGTTAATAACTACCCCCCGTTATCTTTGCTTCAAAAAGACATTATTTTCCCATACCCTTTGTTTATCTGTCACATTTGTTTTAATTTTGTCTACACTAATCAAAAAAACGATTATGAAAAACTATGGAAACGTACTAACCAGTTTATGCCGGTTTGTCGGATGTGTTCTATTGATGCAATGCTCCGTTTCTTCCTTACACGCTTTTCCTGATTATTATTTCAAACAACTATCCCTACAAGAAGGGCTATCACAGACAACGGTCAACTGCGTACTCAAGGATTACAAAGGAATCATCTGGATTGGTACTCAAATGGGATTGAATCGTTTTGATCAGTATGAACTTAAAAATTACTTTTATGATTCATATTCTCCTAATTCATTACCAGACAATGATATCTGCTTTCTAAAAGAAGACTCCCTGCTCAATCTATGGATAGGTACTCAGGAAGGATTGGCAATTTACAACCGGGGAGAAGATAATTTCACTTTGATCTATCATAACAATGCCCCTGTACAAGCAAAGACCGCTTGTCTGCTGACGGACGGAATATTATTTGCAGGAACAGGACTGTGGATATACAGCTATGCCGATCGCCAATTGCACAGTCTCCCCATTATTAATAAAGGCAAAGCAATTAATGACTATTTTAAATATATCAAACCTTGGAAAAAAAATACGTATGTGGTAGGCACCCAATGGAAAGGTGTTTATCTCTACCACACAGACAGCCACCAATTAACCCCTTTCACCTCTTGCAAAAAACAACATATAAGTTCTTATTTTATTGACAAACAAAAAAACTTATGGTTATCACCTTATGGTGAAGGTATGATATGTTATGATGTAAACGGCCAAGAAATCGCCCGCTATTCCACACAAAATTCCGATTTGTGCAATGACATTATACTTGACATGCTCATTTACAAAGACGAACTGTGGATAGCTACCGACGGAGGTGGCATTGCGCGTTTAAATCTCGCAGACCGTACCTTTCGCACCATCGAACAGCAAAGCGGAAACAACAACTCACTGCCCAGCAATTCAATAAAAAGCCTGTATGTGGATCATTCACAAAACCTATGGGCCGGTACCATCCGAAACGGACTGTTGAATATTCGCGAAGTATACATGCACACCTTTCAAGATGTACCTTTAAACAACCTTTATGGTCTGAGTAATAAAATAACCTTATGCTTGTATGAGGAAGACGGTTTTATGTATATCGGGACAGATGGCGGAGGTATCAACCGGCTAAACCAAATTGAAAATATATTTAAGCATTACCCCTCATGCAGCAAAGAGAAAGTAGTATCGATAGCAGGATATAATTCAGAAGAACTGATCGCCTCCTTTTATGGGAAAGGACTCTATTTCTTCAACAAAAGAACAGGCCTCTGCCGTCCGTGCAACTTTATAAGCCCGAATCTCAGAGAGCAAATCAATTCCATGGGAATAGCTATCAACATATATCAATTTTCTCCCGGAAAATATTACATACTGGCAGAACAAGTATATATTTATGACCTGAAAACAGCCCGGCTTACCCCTGTACAGATGACACAAATACGCAAAGATACAGACACTCCAATCAGTAATCTTAAAGTTATTGCCTCAAACGACTCCATCACCTACCTTTATGGAGTTAAAAATATTTTTTGTCTGAACAACCGCACCCAAACACTGTCACCGATTTATTATTCCGATTTCAATATCACTATCAACTGTGTCTGCTGCGATTCGCAAGGAGATTTCTGGATAGCAACCAATCGCGGGTTACTAAGATACAACCGTCACAATAAATCTGCTGAAAAAATCGAGACGTCTCTGTTCAGTGAAGCCAGAACAACCGTTTATGATCCTACAGACCGAATTTGGATCGGTGCCCGAAACATGCTGTTCGCTTATTCCATATCGGATAAACGATTTACCATCTTTGACGAAAACGACGGGGCTTTAGCCAATGAATATATGTATACCAACGTTCCCATATCACAATCGGGAGACATTTACCAATGCGGAGTAAACGGCTTATTGCGTATTTGCAAAAATTACCCGTTTAAAGACGGTAATATTCCCACCATAAAATTAATGGATATAGAACTGAATGGAGCAACCATCACCAATCAAGTCTCAGCAACAGGCAAATTGACCATTCCCTATCATTACACCTCACTTATCATCAAACTGATAAGAAATGAAGAGGATGTATTTCGACGGAGAATATACCGGTTTCACATTTCCGGTTTGGCACGCGATATCGAATCGTATGCTCCTTCTCTGGCTCTCTATTCACTATCTCCCGGTCATTATGAAGTATCCGTTTCGTGCAGTAACAGAGATGGTAGCTGGACAGAAATGACACCTATATTAAATCTGGAAATCCCCACTCCATGGTGGCAAAGTCCTTATCTGAAACTGGCACTGATTATTCTCTTTATCATTATCTGCATAGGTTATGTGACTTATTACAACCGGAAAAAAGAGCGTAAACTGCAATGGGAGCTGAAAGAACACAAGCAAAATATGAATGAAGAAAAAATACGTTTCCTCATCAATATGAGCCATGAGTTGAGAACACCCCTTATGCTTATATATGCACCGCTCAAACGTCTGCTTAATAAAGAGGCAATAACCGACAATAAACTAAAAGAACAACTGGAAAGTATCTGCCGGCAAGTCAGACGTATGAAAAATCTGATTGAAATGGTACTTGATGTACGTCGCATAGAAATGGGGCAGAAAGTATTACATCTTTCCACTTGTACGTTCAACAATTGGTTGGAAGAAATCGCCGGGAGTTTCACAAATGAATATGCCAACAAGAATGTACGTCTCCTATATAATTTTGACAACCGTATTAAAGAATGGACATTTGATACCAGCAAATGTGAAATGATAGTATCCAATCTATTAGCAAATGCATTAAAATTCACTCCGGAAGGAAATTCCGTGACATTAACAACGCAAAAAGAAAAGGGAAACATACGTATTTCCGTCATCGATGAAGGTATCGGACTGGACGAAGAAGACATAAAACAGCTTTTTGTACGCTTCTATCAGGGAAAAGACTCAAAAGAAGGAAGCGGCATCGGGCTATCCTATGTGAAAGTACTGGTGGAACTGCAAGGAGGAAAGATCGAAGCCTATAATAATGAGAAAACAGGGGCCACTTTCTGCTTCGAATTGCCCGAAAGAGAAGATAAAAAAAATCCTTCTGAACAGTCCGTCAATATATCACTCAACGATGTGCTCCGTTTTTCCGACAGAGAAAGACAAGAACAAAAACCATCCCAAGAGGAAGAGAATTTCGACACACGCAACTATTCAATACTAATAGTAGAAGATAATATTGAACTGTCCAACTTTCTCAAAGAGGCCTTGAAGGAGCACTTCCAAAAAGTATATACAGCCAACAACGGAGAAGATGCATTCAACATTGCCACACAAAAATTACCCGATATCATTGTCAGCGATATCATGATGCAACAAGGCGATGGTCTGGAACTATGTCAACAAATAAAAAGGCAAGAAAAAACCTGTTTCATTCCCGTGGTGCTACTCACTGCGCGAACGGACATGGAAAGTACAGCATCCGGCTATAAATCGGGAGCTGATATCTATCTTACCAAACCTTTTGAAGTAGATGAATTAATAGTTATAGTACGCAATTTATTGAAAAATCGTAAGATATTACAAAAACACTATCGTAACTATGTGAGTAGTATATCCTCCTATCCAAATATAGAAGAAGAACCGAGTAATGCGGACGAAAGATTTCTCTTCAAACTAAATAATATTATCATAGAGAATCTAAGCAACAACCAATTGGATGTAGATTTTATAGCAGACAAAATGGGCATGTCGCGAACCACGCTCTACAACAGAGTAAAAGCAGTAAATTATGTGGGTATCAACGACTGCATCAATAATTTCCGTATAGAAAAAGCCCTTCAAATGCTACGTGAAACAGATTGCAATATGCTCGAAATATCAGAAGCGGTAGGGTTTAGCAGCCAACGTTATTTTAGCACATTCTTCAAAAAAATGGTAGGTTGTACCCCATCTAAATACAGAGAAGAGAATCAGAAACAGGAGTTAGAAGCAGGAAGTTAAAAGTTAGGAGTCGGAAGTTAGGAGTTGGGAGTTAGAATAAGAAAATAGCGAAAGGCATCCTCTACTTACTACTTGACTACTGGCTACTAACTACTATATTCCAACTACTATATTCCAGCTCCTAAATTCTGACTCCTAACTCCCAAATTCCAACTCCTACCCCAACTGTCCGATACGATTTATCAGTTCGTCACCCAATGCATTCTTATCATCGATATGCTCCAGTACGGCAGTTACAAATGGATTACTTTCAAAATCTCCACGAACTTGCTCGAAATCAAGTTTCATCTCATCTTGCGACCCGTCAGCTCCAAAACCAGTCATTGATGACATGGAGAATTCCTTACGTGCATCGTTATACACCATACGATCCAGCCCGATAACAGCTTCTTTCCAGGATTTTACAATACAGATAATGTCTTTGGCGGTAATTGTCTCCGGATCAAGACCATAAAACTCCTGAATCTTATTATAAGCCCATGTCCACTCATAGGTATAGTAATTGTTGTGCATCTCGGCAAAGCGGGCATTTATTTCTTTCAAACGATTGATTTCACCACTTTCTATCCCGGCCATCAGCTTTTCTATTTCACTCTTCGGAGCGATCAATCCGGATATGTCAACCCATTCTCCCAAACCTATCTCCGTATCCGGTTTCAGCCGTTGGCGAATTTCCTCGTTACTCTGGAACTTAATACCTTCAAGACGTTTGATGATAGAATTGCCCAAAAATTTATGAATGGCTATCTCATAATAACGAATACCGCTATTCAGGGAAGAATTCTTAATCTTGGCACTCTGATAAGAATAAGTTTCGGAAGTTTCGCCGGATACACGTTTCAAATCCTTTAAAATAAAACGCCCCTTAAACATTTTCTGAATAGTATATGGGCTCAGCAAATTATAATTAATATAATCGAGCTTGTTCGGATCTTTACGTTTATCGCGTTTCGGCCATTTCTGGGCATCACGAATGGTACCCACACTCCGTAAGTTCACTCCCGGTACAAGGAAAGTGGTATTCTGCTGTTCGATCAGATAAGAAAACGGCAGATTGGATGTATCGGCATGGTTCACATGACGTCCCATTACCAATGAAAATGCACCGACACGGGCCGGCCAGAGGATATAAGAATCCGAAGTGGTCTTCGCTCCACGTTCCAATGTACCTTGGTGAATAGGACCGAGTTTATACATGTGGTTACTCTGATTAGACCCGGAACCGGCATTCATAAACGAAAACATACCGGCAATCAGCAAGGTCGACTTATGATGTGTAACCGTATAAGGGCCGGCGAAAATAGCACAAGCCTCTCCGTTTTCTCCCTGACAATTACTGAAAAATAAGGAATCGGAAGCCGAATAATTATGCCCTAACTGACAAGCTTGTCCCACAAAACAACGAGTCAGCAGCGCACCGTCATCCACGTGTGATCCGGAAGAAATAATGAAATCGTCACAGATCACCCCGTGTCCGATATGAACCGGTGCCACCGCATTACTATTGACACTACCATTCGATAAACGGCATGTACCGCAAATATGACAACAATCGCCTATCCGTACATTTTTAATGGAACCGGTATTAAGTATCATCACATGATTACCGATTGTCCCCACAGTGGAAGCATGCTTATTAGAATAATAATCGGTAATCTTCTTCATACGGTCTATCAGCTCCGGACGATGACGCTATAAAGCTAAGATATAAGCCTGATGCGCTGAAAGTTTGTCATTAATCAGCACTTCCCGGCCACCCGTTTCATTTAGAACAGCAACTTCTACTCCATTGCCAAAAGTCGTACGACCATCTACCAAAATGATATCTACATTTTCAATAAATGCATTATCCCCAATTTCATAGTTCGCAATGTAGTTCTGAATATTTTCAATGCAGCAGTTATCCCCTACTGTCACATTGTGCAGTGTCACATGACGTAGGCCGGCATGTTTTTTTATTCCACCCGGCAATGTAAAATCCGACTGAAAAACTCCTAACTTTACTTCACCCGAAAAGCGGGTGTGATGAACGTACTCGGTGGTAAAATCTTCTGCTACAAAGACTTTTCCCCAATCATCCGCCAGACACGACTGACTCTTTAACTGAAGAATTTCGTCTTCAGTCAATCCTCGGTAAATTTTTCCCATAATGTAAGTAATATAATGATGTGCCGATACAACAATGTATCCATACGACAATTGGCCGCACTATATTATTTACTAATACACCGCACGGCAATTGGCACATTGGCGTATTGACACATTAAATAATTATTCCTCCTCTTCTTCGTAAGTCTGATAAAGGAAATCATTATAGGGATACTTCTGTACGTGTAACTCTTTTACGCGTTTATAAACTACACTCTTCAGTTCTTCTATATTGTTTTTATAGAGCACTATAGTAGCTGTTACTTGATATTGATTGTTCATACACTTATTATAGATTATTGCGTTTTTTTATTACAAATAAGGAACTCATAAAATCCTTTAGTTCCGGATATTTCTTATCCTTTTCAGTTAGACAATCATTATAAAAGTCCACAAAGCATCTTTTTACTTTTGTAAAGCGTGATAGTATACACAGTCTGTGTAAACCCAATACCACCACAAACCACGATGTTCTTATCGAAATCTACACACTATTCTTTTCCAATTAAATACAATTACTTGACATCTTATATTTTGTCAGTAGTTTCAACATAACTATTACGAGTCTTTACCGAAAACTTAAAACGATTTTTTGTGTTTTTATAAAAGATTTAATGAGCAGAAAGGATCGATTCCTAACAAGAGCAAGGAAAACTCTTTTCCTAAAAGGGAAATGACAGTAGTATTTATTATGCCGCCAATTAGGATACAGAACCTCAAAATCATCAATAAAGCGAAGTACTATTCGTTTGTCAACGCCCGAGAATAAAGCACGGAAAACAGCACCATATA
>OGFD01000804.1_pt1 | contig 18960 bp, 15 predicted proteins | sample 1570851 | NCBI WGS metagenome assembly OGFD01 (sample SAMEA2582077, study PRJEB24529) | metagenome | biome: Human gut stool | place: China | collected 2011
GATCTGCGCCGCCCGGGCAAAGTCTGTCGGAGTCACCGCTTTGAGATCGCCTTCTTCTCCTTTGAGCTCCATGATCTTCTCCTGCAGATTATAATCCATATATTCCACAACGATCAGATAGATTGACAGGGCAAACAGCGACACGATCCACAGGATCAGGAAGATGACCTTGTTGCTGCCAGTCAGGAACAACAGTGCCAGAAAAAACAAGGGGACGATCCAGATACATTTCAGACCGATCTTTATTCTTTTTCTATTCTTCTCATGAAGGGCCTGCTCGTAATCCAGAACCTTCTGAAAAATTTCTTCGTAATTTCTCTCCATGATTTTACCTTTCTGCCTGTTCGGAACTTCATTCACAAACCCACTCCTGCGGAGCTTTCGTTTTCATGGTTCTGAACAGGTGTCACATTAACTCAGTGTCTTCCATACGCTCTTCCACAAAATGGTTCAGTTTTACGAACGGGATCCGGATCACCAGGCCGATCAACAGTCCCTCGATCATAAACAGGCTCAATTTTGCCAGTGCTTCCATATAGGCAGTACCGTACATACCCGCCAGTGCCTCACGCATGGCCCGGATGGCATAGGGGAAGGGAAAGAAAATATAAATCTTCTGGTAGGTGTCCGGTAGCAGTTCGATCGGGAAGGTACCGCTGGAACCAGCGATCTGCAATACCATAACAATAACGCAGACGGCCTTGCCCACATCTCCGAATGCCAGTGTCAGAGAATAGATCAACAGGGAAAATGCCGTAGCCGTAAAGCTTGCCGCCAGGAAAAACAGCCCCGGTTCCACAATGTTTACTTTTAACAGCCACAGATCTCCGGCCACAATGATGGCTGCCTGAATCTGTGCCAATAAGAAGAACAGCAAATATCTGCCGAAATACAATTGATAGCTCTGTACATTTTCAAGCCCTTTCGGAGAGGCTTTTACTTTCACCAGTGCCACCAGGATCGTAGAACCTACCCAGATCGCCAGTGTGGAATAGAACGGTGTCATGGCAGAACCATATGTAGCCACCGGATACATGGCTATGGTCTCCATGGTTACGGGAGATGCAAAATATGCCCCCAGACTATCCGGATCTCCTCCAAGGAAACGCACCAGAATATCCATCATTTCCTCTTCGGATGCACCGTCCAGCTTCTCTGTCAGATCTGTAAGTTTGGCGCTGATATTATCTACCACATCTTTGATCTGTCCCAGACTCTCACTGGTTCCGGACACAGTGTCACCGACACCTTCCATGACAACTCCGACATTTTTCACCGTATTGCTCAGGGTATTTACCAGATTGGTCACCTGATTCAGAGAATCTGACATATTTGTCAGAACCTTCTGCATCTGGGGCACCAGATTATTCTTATAGATTCCCTGCATATTACTTACAGAAGTCTCGCAGCTGTCAATGGCGCTCCTTAAATTATTCATGGCATTGTTGACATTGACCTTTGCATTCTCCGCAGCCTTGTCGTCCGTGGATTCCAGAACGCTGCCCACTACGGTATTCATCAGATCCAGTTCCTTCTGCATGGCTTTCAATGCTTCCATAGCCGCATCAGTTGCCGCTGCGTTGATATTGCTGCCGGTGCCGCCATTCGCAGCATTACCGTCAGAGACGCTTTCCAGCTTTTGTTGGATCAGTGCCGCCAGCAGTGTATTTACTTGTCCGTTCAGCGTATTGGTATCTCTTGCCACCCGGTTCAGATCTCTCGTCATCTGGGCGGTATCCTCCGCCAGTTTGCTTTCATCCAGAGCCTTTTTGATACTTTCCAGAGAGTTATTGATATTGCTCATGGAAGTATCGATGTTGTTGCTGAAATTGCCCAGGGTGTCTCTGGTAGAAGACAGATCCTGACTGCTCTGGTTCAGACTGGCTGTGGTGCTGTCCAGTTTCTTCTGCATCGCGGGAATCTCATAGTTGACATGGGTGATGGCAGACTCCAGCCGCGCATTGCCTGCCTGAAAGGAGTCGATCATGGCACTGTATTCCTTCAGATTGTCATTCAGTTCCTCCAGTTTGGAACAGAATTTCTCTACATAACTGTCCCCCTGTACCTGATCCGACACCGTATTGCCCTCTTCAAATACCGTGGTAGCCGCCACCTTGATAAAGGTCTCATTGATGGTATTCTGCAGAGTTCCTGCCACCGTATCCGTGATTTTGGTGGCAATGGCATTGCTCTTCTGATTCTGATAATAGATCAGCGCCGGATTCTCAAAATCATCCGAAAATACATTGTACATACTATAAGTAAATTTATCGGTAATGACGATGGCTGCATAATATTTTCCGGCTTCCACGCCCTCTTTTGCCTCTTCCTCGGTATCCAGAAAGATCCATTTTACACTGGTGTTGGAATGCAGGCTTTCCAGTACGGATTCTCCCATATTTACCACCGATCCGTCTTTCAGCGTATAGTCCTGATCCAGGGATACTACCGCCACAGGAATTCCTCCGGTATTGGCATAGGGATCCCAGTTGGCAAATATATTAAACCACGCATACAGCGACGGTATCACGCATAACCCGATAATAATAACCAGCGCAAAAGGATGCTTCACCAGTTTTTTCAGATCTCCGGTAAAAATCTTCCAAATATTTTTCATATAGCTTCTAACAACTCCTCATCCGTATCCATTTGATTGGTTTTGGTCTTTTCTCCCCGGACCGCCGCTTCACACAATCCCAGTATCAGGAAGAAAAGCGGCGCATTCAGCACCTGCTGAAAGCTGATCAGGGAATGTATCCCGTAGGTAAGCAGTAACAATACTGCGAGAAAATTCTTCCTGTATGTCTGCAGCGCCGTGATAAAAACAGCTGCATAGGCAGCCACACCCAGCAGTCCCATATTGACCAGTGTGGTGAGCCACTCATTATGTGCATTGGTAAAAACAGAGCCTTCAAAATATCCTTTATCAAAAAGCACCGTGCCTCCCGGCAACAGTTCTCCCAGATACGATGCAAAACAATCCGGGCCTGCTCCCAACAGCTTCTGATGCAGATTACCTTTCCGGAAACCCATCCATGCCATCTGCCACAATCTTCCCCGGCGATTGCCCCATTCCGCAAAATCGATTACCGACAACCGATGCAGATACCATGCCAGCACTACCGCTATTCCTGCCAGTGCACAACAAAATACTCCCTCTTGCAATATTTTTTTCTTATTCTCCGGAATCCTGCGACAGACTCCCCAAAGCAGCAGACACCCTGCTGCAACCGGAATCCATCCCTGCCAGACTGCCAGTTTTTTGGCGATGCCATCCTGCAGGAGAATGTCAAATGTTCCCAGATATAACATCCATTTACCCCAACGGCACATTCCCAGCGCCACCGCTGCAAGAAAAAGGAAATATACTTCCCAATGTCCGGTTTGCTTCCGGTCGAGCCAAAAGCACAACCCCATGACTGTGCATGCCACGATCACCCCGCTGTCACTTCCCTGTAAAAGCAGAAGCATCATGGCCAACATATTACACGTTCCTGCCAGCAGTGTGGGACCTTTTTTCCCCGCTTCCACTGCCCGGTGAAACAGCGTCATGGAAAAGGGAAACATCACACTGTAATACCCGCTGAGCCAGTTGCTGTTCCCCAGCGTGGTCAACATATGGGTAAACTCCCAGTCCCCCACAACGTAACCCTTGAGAAGTCCCAGAGGATCATAGCCCAGCTTCTGCAACAGACCGATCAAGGTGACCGCCACAAAAGCCGCCTCTCCTAACCATATCGCCGTTTTACAACTACCTCCGTACTTCGCCGTCAGTAAAAAACCTCCGATCATCAAACAGATCGTGACAGCTCCCATGTACCATTCCCGCTCTCCGTTCCACGCGATACTGCCATAGGGGCTGCAGATTGCAGAGAGTAACGCACAGATTCCATACAGGCAGACCGCCGTCGTTACCGCATGTGTTCTGCATTTATCGACCGATTTTTTCACTACTTCAGCCAGAGATCTGGCAAAAATCCGATGTTCCCCTGTCCACCGGCTGCTTACAGCAAAGACACACATTGCCAGCAATGCGATCCCCTGGCAAAGCAGTGAAACATTGCGATACAGGTAATATTTGGTATCACCCAGTTTATAATATCCATTCCAGGGAATATAATAAAGAGGCAGCACTGCCAGAATAACGATCAGATAACTCTGACATACAATTTTCAGAAATTCCTCTTTCCGGTTCTCCATCCTGCAGGCTCCTTCGTGTCACAGACAGCATAACTACTTGAATTGTAAGCGTTTCTGCCCATTCTGTCAAACCGTTCACCCTGCCTTTTGACAAAAAAACCAAACTGTATTCTATATCATTGGCCTTCAAAGATACCTTTCACTTTTTCCCAACAAACCAGTAGCCCCGGCTGGGTGTAAGAATAAGCAGTGCCGCTACGCTCTGCGATAGAGCGCGAGCGTGCCGCGTTTCTTACCCCAGCCGAGGCTACGGGGAATTTTATTTATTAACTTCTACTTCCAAAACTTTTTCTTCTTGCCGTCCCTTGAGTCATTCTCCCTGGTCTCTCCCTCTCCGCTTTCCGTTGCTTTCTTCACAGCATTCAGGGAATCTCCGGTCAGTACATCGAACTGCTTTAGCAGTTCCTTTGCTTCCGGTTTCAACTTGTCGGGAGTCTGAACCACCAGTGTTACATAATGGTCACCGCGGACATCCTTATTTCTCCAGGAAGGAACACCCTTGCCGCGCAGACGGATCTTGGTGTCGGTCTGGGTTCCGGCCTTTACATCATATACCACCTTGCCGTCTACCGTATCGATCAACACTTCGCCGCCCAATGCCGCTACTGCAAAAGAAATAGGTACGGTAGAGAAAATATCGAAATCCTGCCTCTGGAAGATAGGATGACGACCTACGATCACTTCTACCAGCACATCGCCTCTGGGGCCACCGTTGACACCTGGCTCACCCAGTCCCGGCATACGGGTAGACTGTCCGTTGTCGATACCTGCGGGAATATCCACCGCATAACGTTTCTTCATAGGAATATATCCGGTACCACGGCAATCCGGGCATTTGTCCTTGATCACCTTACCGGTACCCTGACAGTCGGGACAGGTCTGTACATTACGCACAGTACCGAAGAAAGACTGCTGGGTAAATACCACCTGACCCTTACCACCACACTTGGTACAGGTCTCAGGGCTGGTGCCCGGCTTTGCACCGGAGCCGTTACAGGTCTTACAGGTTTCCTTTACCGTAAGATCGATCTCTTTCTTGCAACCGAAAACTGCCTCTTCAAAAGTGATATGAACACTGGTACGGATGTTGGCACCTTTCATGGGGCCGTTATTTCTGGCACCTCTGCTTCTTCCGCCTCCAAAAATGTCTCCGAAAATATCTCCGAAGATGTCTCCGAAGTCTGCACCGTTAAAGTCAAATCCACCGGCGCCGCCTGCGCCACCGTCAAATGCCGCATGGCCATACTGATCATACTGGCGTCTCTTCTCGGGATCACTCAGCACGGCATAAGCCTCGGAAGCTTCTTTAAACTTCTGTTCTGCCTCCTTGTCTCCGGGGTTCATGTCGGGATGGTATTTTTTCGCCAGTACCCGGTATGCTTTTTTGATTGCAGCATCATCTGCATTCTTATCTACACCGAGGACCTCGTAATAGTCTCTCTTCTGCTCTGCCATTTTTGCACCTCTGTCATTTAAATCTAAAAACGGTTATGCACAGGGCACGCTTTCGCATACCCTGTGCCACCTGTTATTCGCAATCACTGTTACACAGCATTTACTGTTATACCACGATTTGCGTTATTTGTGAAGTTTAATTATACTTCTCTGAAATCTCCGTCGATCACATCATCGTCTGCGTTAGATCCAGCATTGCTACCGGCCTGTGCATTCATGTCAGGGCCTGCTGCACCCTGTGCACCCTGCTGTGCCTGAGCAGCCTGCTCATACATCTTGGTGAATACAGACTGAGCACTCTGGGTCAGTTTCTCTTTTGCAGCCTTCAGCTCATCTACATCGCTGTCGCTCATCTCCTGGTCTTTGGTTCTCTCCAGAATAGCCTTCACAGCTTCCAGATCAGCCTGTACCTGAGTCTTGTCACTCTCGGGTACCTTGTCACCTACTTCATTCAGAGCCTTCTCGGTCTGGAATACGAAAGAGTCTGCTTCGTTTCTTGCCTCGATAGCTTCCTTACGCTTCTTATCCTGTGCTTCGAATTCAGCTGCTTCCTTGACAGCCTTCTCGATATCGGAATCGGACATGTTAGAGCCTGCGGTAATGGTGATGTGCTGCTCCTTGCCGGTACCCAGATCCTTAGCGGATACATTTACGATACCGTTGGCATCGATATCGAAGGTAACCTCGATCTGAGGAATTCCTCTGGGAGCGGGTGCAATGCCGTCCAGACGGAACTGTCCGAGGGACTTGTTATCCTTGGCAAACTGACGCTCACCCTGTACTACGTTGATATCTACAGCGGTCTGGTTATCAGCTGCGGTAGAGAAAATCTGGCTCTTTTTGGTAGGAATGGTAGTATTTCTCTCGATCAGTCTGGTAGCGACACCACCCATGGTCTCGATGGACAGGGACAGGGGCGTTACATCCAGTAACAGGATATCGCCAGCACCAGCATCACCTGCAAGCTTACCACCCTGGATAGAAGCACCGATTGCTACGCACTCATCAGGATTCAGAGATTTGCTGGGCTCTTTACCGGTCAGGGCTCTTACCTTATCCTGTACCGCAGGAATACGTGTAGAACCACCTACCAGCAGTACCTGACCCAGATCAGAATAGTTCAGGCCAGCATCCTTCATAGCGTTCTGTACGGGGATAGCAGTCTTATCAACCAGGTCTCTGGTCAGTTCATCGAACTTTGCACGAGTCAGGTTCATATCAAAGTGCTTAGGTCCCTCTGCAGTTGCGGTAATGAAAGGAAGGTTGATGTTGGTGGTCATTGCACTGGACAGCTCTTTCTTAGCCTTCTCAGCTGCTTCCTTCAGTCTCTGCATAGCCATCTTATCACCGGACAGATCTACGCCTTCTACCTTCTTGAATTCATCCAGCATCCACTGAATGATCTTGTTATCGAAATCATCACCGCCAAGGTGTGTATCACCGTTGGTAGCCAGTACTTCGATGACACCGTCACCGATCTCGATGATAGATACATCAAAGGTACCGCCACCAAGGTCGTATACCATGATCTTCTGTTCTTTTTCATTGTCCAGACCATAAGCAAGTGCTGCTGCGGTAGGCTCGTTGATGATACGCTTTACATCCAGGCCTGCGATCTTACCTGCATCCTTGGTAGCCTGACGCTGGGCATCATTGAAGTATGCGGGAACTGTGATAACTGCCTCGGTAACCTTCTCACCCAGATAACTCTCTGCATCTGCTTTCAGCTTCTGCAGGATCATTGCGGAAATCTGCTGAGGAGAATACTTTTTGCCATCAATAGTACGGCCACGGTCAGTACCCATGTCTCTCTTAATGGAAGCAATGGTCTTCTCTGCGTTAGTAACTGCCTGACGCTTTGCAGGCTCACCGACCAGTCTCTCACCGGTCTTGGTAAATGCTACAACAGAGGGTGTAGTTCTTGCGCCTTCTGTATTAGCGATAACGGTGGGCTTACCACCTTCCATAACAGCTACACAGCTGTTGGTTGTACCTAAGTCAATACCAATAATCTTACTCATAATATTTTCCTCCTGTTTTTATTCTCTGTTTTCATTTTATAGTTTCTATTTTCAAAAATATGTGATAATCAAATTATTGAACAACGCCTACCATGCTATGTCTTACGACCATGTCATGGTATGTGTAACCCTTCTGGAGTTCCTGGGCTACGACACCGGATTCATACTCATCGCTCTCCACCTGCATCACTGCGTTGTGAAGATTCGGGTCGAATTCCTGTCCGACCGCCTCGATGGGTTTTACACCGATGTTCTCAAGTTCTGTCATCAGCTGTTTGTAGATACGGTTCATACCGTCTACAAAAGGATCTTCTTTGGATTCCTCGGGAACCGTTGCCAGACCTCTTTCAAAATTATCCACTACCGGAAGGATCTTCTCGATCACACTCTTGGCACCGGTATCGAACATTGCCTGTTTTTCTTTGTCAGTTCTCTTACGGAAGTTCTCGAACTCCGCCATCTGACGTTTTACTCTGTCTTCCAGCTGATCGATCTTCTCCTTGTAGGAATCTTCCTTTTTGTTCAGCTTTGCCTGCTTCTTTGCTGCCTTTTTGTCTTCCTTGCTCACGGGTTCCTCATCTTCTGTCTCTTCTTCCTTCAGTTCTTCGGCATCTGAAAGATCCTGTTCCATTTCTTCCTCTAATATTTCTTTTTCCTGATCTGCCATTCTTACTTTCCTTTCTGGAATCTGTCTATTCTTTGCGGTAAAGGTCATCCAACTGGTTCTGCACCGTCCGCAGCGTTCCTATGACCTTGTCATAATCCATTCTCTTGGGACCTATGATTCCTATGGTTCCCTTCATGCCTTCGCCTAATTCATAAGTAGCGGTCACGACACTGCAGTCCTTCATGCCCTGCACCGGTGTCTCGTCTCCGATGTACACCTGGATACCTGTGCTGCCCTCGTCTGCCAGGGATTCCTGGATCAGACCGCCTAACTGCTGCTTCTCCTCGAAAGCATTGATCAGTTCACTTGCCTTGGACTGATCTGCCAGTTCCGGATACCGGAAAATATTGTTGGCACCGCTGGTGTAAATCTCCAAGTCCTCGTCTGCCTTGATGGCATCCGCCACGGCATCGATCACCTCACTGACGATCTCACTGTGGATTCCGGCCTGCTGCTTCATTGCTGCGATCATTCCCAGATTGATCTCCTCCATGGACAATCCATTGAGGTGGGTATTCAACAGAATGTTCAGCTTCAGCAGTGTCTCATCATCCAGTTCCTGATTCACCGCCAGGATATTGTTCTTGATCACATTGCCTTCGGCAACGATGACCGCCAGAATCTGTCCGGCATCTACCCGGGACAGCTGGATGAACTTTACCTTGTTGCGATGTACCTGCGGAGCACTGATCATGGTGGCGTATTGTGTGTTCTGAGCCAGGGTCTTCACCACCTGTTTTAACAGGTTCTCCAGCTTATCCTGCCTCTCTAAGAGCATATCCTTCATCTCATTGACTTCCTGCTCTCTGGTGGCCATCATGGTATCCACATAGAAGCGATATCCCTTATCGGAAGGAATTCTTCCTGCGGAAGTGTGCGGCTGTATGATATAACCCATCTCTTCCAGATCCGCCATCTCATTACGAATGGTCGCCGAGCTTAAATTCAGATCTGTGTATTTTGAAATGGTCCTGCTGCCTACCGGCTCTCCCGTTTCCAAGTAGTTCCGGATAATGGCTTGCAATATAATCGTTTTTCTGTCATCCAATTGCATTCCATCACTCCCTTTGGGATTATTAGCACTCATCTAAAAGGAGTGCTAACATCTTCTTACCCTAAAATAGCACTACAGGGTATTATTGTCAACTGATTTTCCGGAAAATAATTCTAAACAAACTATTAAAAAAAACTATTCAGAGCCTCATTCGCCAAATACAGATTCTTGTGCAAGCACAAATCTGTACTTGGCTCATCGTATACACAAAAAGGACCGGCACTATTTCAGTACCAGTCCTGTCTCCAGATATACGGGAAGTGCCCGTACATATACCATATCTATTGTGCCTCCGACAAGGATCAGAAAACATATCGCAACCCCTGTATTCACCAGCCACCGGGGAAAGGTTCTGCCTTTGATCTTCAGTTCCGAAAGTTTTTGAATTCCTTTTATCATATAATACATCAGGGGGAGCAGCGCTGGGAGCAGGTACCGTCCCTGATTCTGATAATCCGTGGTGTATGCATAATAAATCGTCAGAAATACCGGCATAAAAATGCAATAAAGCATATTAATATGGAAGAACCATTCTCTTCCGGATATTTTGCGACGCTTCTTATAGCAGATCACATACAGAAGGCTTCCCGCGGTGCCAAGCACAAAAAATGCTTTATACGCCCGATACAGCCAGATGCTTCCGTAGATGGACATGGAGCCGAAAGCCGCCACGAAGCTGTGGAACAGACCGGACAGTGTGTAGCGTTCCCGGAACATTTCCAGCACCGTATAACCCATGGACTGATAAGTCTGCATGGTCAGCGGATTGACACTCTCCACCGCATATTGGATCGCCATCTTTTCCCGGGTGGCCAGTCCCAGCAGATCTCCGTCCAGAACGATATAACTGCGGATGAACCACCAGCCGATCCCCGCCAGAACTACTCCGGCGATCAGACAGCCGTATTTCAGCATATTCTTCCAGTCATAGAAATAGCCGCCGTTTTCCTTCTTCTGCAAAAAGGACAACAGAAAGAGTAAAATGCAGCTTACGATATATCCGTAGGCATTATAATAAGAAAGAGCACACAGAATAATACCACCGCTCATCCACAGACTGTTGCGGAGACTTATACCATCCTGATATACGCATACCAGAGCATATACCATCATGGCCGTGGATAACATACAGCAGGAATCCGTATTCACATAAGTGTGCAGGAACAATCCCTCCGGCAGGTACGTTACTGCAAAACAGAACAGCCAACGGAATCGGTCATCCCGGAACACTCTTTTTCCAATCAAATATACCACTACTGCCATCAGCAGGCCAAAGGTTACGTTCACCAGTCTTGCGGTATAGAGCAGTACCACTTCCGATTCCGTAAACAGGCTCACAAAGCGCATGAGATATCCCTGCACGATATAGGGAAATACGTTATACAGAGCATAGGAAAATCCGTAGGCCGGAATCCGCACCTCTTCCTCCCATCCCGTAGGGATCTTCCCATACTTGCAGATAAACTGCGGGATCAGATATCTCGCATGTTCATCCGGCGGATTACCATACAGCGGCGGTGTGTTGGCCAGCGGCTGCAACAGTGCAAGTGTAAGTGCCAGTGCCAGGAATCCCAACAGATATAATGTAAAAATAATCTTTTCTGATTTTTTCTGCATTCTGTCATCCTTTAACATTTTTATAGATACGAAGACCCCAAAGTGGTAAATTCAACTTTGGGGCCTGGTAAACTATTCAGACCCTATTCGCAAAACCGCACCTTCGGTGCTTTCCTTTTGCTCATAGGGTTACTTCGTAATATAAAAATAAGTATATATCCTTATGAATGCAAGCATTCAACGTATATATACTTATTTTTTATTACTCTGAATAGTTTATATGTAGAAGCTTCCGGTGATCTCTTTGTTCATTACATAGTAAACCATGTTCTCTTCGGGCTTTACATACAGCTCTACGCTGGTCAGGTCAGCTGCCTTCTGCTTCAGATCGTATTTCCATACGTCCTTGGCGATCTTCAGCAGTTCTTCCTGAGAGTAGGACTTTCCACCGAACTGAACGCTGATCTCACTCTTTAACTCTGTCTTCTTGGCTACGGGCTTCTTAGCCTCTGCCTTTGCAGGTGCTGCCTTCTTGGTCTCTTTCTTAACTGTTTCCTTCTTGGCTGCAGGCTTCTTAACCTCTGCCTTTACAGGTGCTTTTTCTTCTACCTTTGCTACAGGGGCCTTCTCAGCTTCCTTCACAGCGGTCTTGGTTTCTGTCTTAACTGGAGTTGTCGGTGCTGCTTTCTTAACTTCTGCCTTAGGCGCTTCCACTTTAGCTGCTACAGGTGCTACAGTTTTCTTAACTACTGCCATGTTACCGTCTCCCTTCTGTACGAATCATGTACAAAAACATTTTCATTCTCCTCACAAGTACCGTATTTCGGTGCTCGATAAGGGTAGTGTATTCCTTTTCCCTATAATTGTCAACTGTTATGCGAATACCAGAAAGTACAGCAATACGATAATACCCAGCACAATACGATACCATCCAAAGACTTTAAAGTCATGCTTTTTGATATATCCCATCAGGAAACGAAGTACGAACAGGGATACAATGAAGGATATCACTGTACCGACCAGCAGGCAGGCAAGCTCCATTCCCGTGAATGCAAATCCGAACTTCAATACCTTCAGAAGACTCGCTCCAAACATAACGGGAATCGCCAGAAAGAAGGTAAATTCCGCTGCCACCGTTCTCGATATACCAATCATAATAGCACCCAGGATCGTAGCTCCGGAGCGGGATGTTCCGGGCAGTGCCGCAGCCACCAGTTGGCAGAAACCGATGATCAATGCATCTCTGTAGGTCAACTGTGACAGTGTTGTGGTGGTAGGTACACGATTCTTGTTCCAGTTCTCGATCACGATAAACAATACACCGACCAGTACCAACATAACTGCTACCACGATGACCTGGATCGTTACTCCACTGGTTCCGATCTCTTTTTTGAAGGCTTCGCTCACCGCATCATCAAACAGCAGGCCGTAAACGACCGCAGGGATACATGCTACAACGATCTTCACCCACATCCAGAAAGCATCCATGCTCAGTGCCACATTTCCTACCGTAAAATCTTTTTTAGATCTTACAATACCACCTTTTTTTGTCTGCTGATTTTTCTTCATATAAAAAGGCCAGATCTTGTTCCAGAACAGAACGACTACCGCCAGGATAGCTCACAACTGAATGACAACATCAAACATATCGAAGAAGCCTTCACTGGTCTCCTGAAAAGGAATCAGACGCTCCACCAGGATCAGATGTCCTGTGCTGCTGATGGGCAGCCACTCGGTGATGCCCTCCACGATACCGTAGATAATTGCCTTGATAATTTCTAACATTTTGTTTCTCCTATCTTTTTTATTTTCTGACGAATCAGAGCTTTTATTTTTCGAGATATGCCAGCAGATCTTCATAGCAGTTCTCTGCTTCCTGATAGCCCTCTTCATATAATGCGATCAGTTTGTCCTTGTCTTTCTCTATCCGTCCCACATCACTCTTCTTATGAGGTCTGATCACGAAAGCCTGACCGTTTTTCTCCTGTCTGTCAATATAGTCCAGGCACTCGTTATAACGGACATGTCGGTCTGCCATGAGTTCATATACTTTAGGATATTTCAGGTATCTGAGTTTTATGAGTCCCAGCTGTGACGCAGATGCGGGCTTTCTCACGAATCCCACCTCTTTGGTCATGACCAGGATGTTCTTCCGGTTGCCGTCCAGAATAGATTTCTCCAGAGGAATGGCATCGCTGATGCCACCATCCAGATACAGCTTCCCATCGATCTTCACATTCCGTGCCACCAGCGGCAGGGATGCGGATGCCCGGATCTTGTCGATATCCTTGCGGATATCACGGACACGCAGATACTCCGGCTGTCCCGTCTCGATGTTGGTCACCACGCTGTAGGCCTTGCCAGGATATTTTTCAAAGGTATCGTAATCATACGGATACAGGTAATCCGGAATCAGGTGATAACAGAAATCCACATTGAACAAATCTCCGCTGGTCAATAAGCTTTCCAGGCTGCAATACCGTCTCGTATCCAAATAATCCACACTGACACTCAGCGCCCGTCCCTTTTGTCTGGACAGGTAGCTGCACATATGGCATGCACCGGCGGATACTCCGTAGATGTGGGAAAAATCAATTCCCTTTTCCGTAAAAAAGTCCAGTACGCCGGCGGTGTATACACCCTTCATTCCGCCGCCTTCCAATACCAGTCCTGCCTGATACATTCTCATTACTCTCCTTTCTGCTTCTGCAACTATCCAGAACCACATCAGCATATCGAAAGGCTCATTCGTGCAAGCACGATTCGCTTTTCGATATGCTGTGTGACTCTAGATAGTTGCATACTCGGTCTTTACGAACTTACGCAAAGCTTCCAGAGATCTCTCCACTTTTTCGGTGTCCACACAGTAGGCCATGCGGAAATATCCGGGTGCGCCAAAGCTATCACCCGGTACCAGAACGAGATCATATTTCAATGCTTTCTGGCTGAATACCTTGGCATCCTCTTCCAGCGCTTTCGGGAAAATGTAGAAGGTTCCGCCGGGCTTCACGCAGGTGAATCCCAGGTCTAGCAGTTCTTTATAGAGAATGTTCATATTCGTCTCATACACTGACAGATCTGCGGTCTTATCCAGTACCTGTGCCACTGCCAGCTGGATAATGGAAGGAGGACAGTTGTGTCCGATACCCCGGGAGATCTGTCCGCACATATTGATCATGGTCTCCGCATCCTCACATGCCGGGTTCACTGCCACATAACCGATACGCTCTCCCGGCAGAGACAGGGATTTGGAGAAAGAATAGCACATGATGGTATTGTCATAAAAATAGGATACGCAGGGACTGTCTACACCTTCAAACACAATCTCACGATAAGGTTCATCAGAGATCAGATAAATAATATGACCGTATTCCTTGGACTTTTCGCTCAGGATATCTGCCAGTCTCTGCAATGTCGGGGTGGAATATACCACACCGGAGGGGTTGTTGGGCGTATTGATCAGTACTGCCTTGACCTTCTCCGTCAGCATCTCCTCAAACGCCTCGAAGTTGATCTGGAAGTTCTCCAGATTTGGGGGAACCACCTTCAGTACCGCTCCGGTGAGATCCACATACGGATGATATTCCGGAAAAAACGGTGCAAAAGTCAGGATCTCATCTCCCGGCTCCGACACCAGACGAAAAGCATGTGCCAGTGCTCCTGCCGCCCCGGATGCCATGAAAATGTGCTCCTTACGATAAGGCAGCCCAAACCTCTTCTCCAGGTTCTCCGCAATTGCCTCCCTGACACTTGTAATACCGAGGCTGGGACTGTAGCCGTGCAGTTCCAGCGGTTCCTTCGTTGCCAGCATATGGATCATGCGGTCAGTAAATTCTCTGGGAACCGGAACGGAAGGATTCCCCAGGCTGTAATCAAATACGTTCTCGTATCCGATTTCCTGTCCCCTTGCCGTAGCAAATTCCGAAAGCTGCCGGATCACTGATTTTCCGGACAGCATGTCTTTATATTTCTGAACTAACATACTAATCTCCTTTCCGCAGACGATTCCTTTCGTCGGAGGAATCGCAAATCAAATTTCAAATTTGATTCTGCGCTGTTTATTTGATCTCTATAAACTTATCTCTGGACCTTTCCGTGGACAGACAGATGCCGTCTCTTCCACAGTTTTTTGCCTTATAGAGAAGATCATCCGCTCTGGAAGTGAAATCCCATTCCTTGTTATTGCCCACCGGAATCCGCACAAATACTCCCTGGCTTACCGATACATAACTGCTGCAATTACTGCGTTCATGGAGAAGTTTCAATTTGCGGACCTCCCGCAAAATATCTTCCGCCGCTCTTCGTATCTTCTCCACCGTCATTCCGGTATAGAGGATCATAAATTCATCCCCACCGTATCTGGCACAGAAAATCTTACCCGGAACCTGCTGTTTCCGCAGAACTCCGGCAATTGCTTTCAGGCACTGATCTCCGGCCAGATGTCCGTAATGATCGTTGTATTCCTTGAAGAAATCAATATCCATGAGTTCTACTCCCATGAGCTCATGTTCCTCATAGGCATGTTCAAAACTGCTCGTAAAGTATTCATTTAAAAAGGTCCGGTTTGCCAGTCCTGTCAGTTCATCATGCATAGCCAGACTTTCCAGCTCCCGGTTGGAAGCTTTCATGTTCGTCCAGTCCAACGTAACGTTTTTCAGCCGGTTCTGCAATTCTATGACATTGATCAGCGCTTCTCTGTTTTCCTGTTGGTATTTCTCATAAATATCAAAATACTGGCGGGTATAATCTATGTATTCCCAGGTGAGACCCTTCTTCTGCAGAAGTTCACTCTTGAAAGGATACAGGTCCAGGAAAATATTATAATGCTCTTCGATATGCTTTTCATCAATGATCCGTATCAATTCTTCCAGATATTTTCCATCAGGCAGGATTGCCAGGATTCCCGCCAGGATCACCAGTTCATCCATGAACTCTTCAAAAATATCCCGGTCTGACAATTGCCCCAGAAGATCTGTCGCAAGCTTTAAAGCCTCTTCCTCATGCCCTTTTAACAATTCGCAGGGAATACGATACATTTCCAATGTTATTTTCGAATAATAGCTTTCGGGAGCTTCTCTGAGAATCTGCTCTATTTCATTCCAAAGCTGCAGGGCTTCTTCCATTTCTCCCAGGTACATGTGACAGCAGCCACACTCGATCATACAGTTGATCCTGTTATAATTCAGCTGATATGTTTTTTCCGACTTATCATAGCAGGCGATCGCTATACGATAATGTTGTATCGCCTCCTGCCGCAGGCGCATTCTGACCAGGGTATAAGCAATATTGCTCTCCGCCATGCCCTGTACATAATAATAATGATATTTTTCTGCATATTTTAGGCTGTTATAGTAGGAGCTGAGCGCTAACATCCGGTTATTCTTCCGATCAGACACCGCTCCCATCATATTATGGGCTTGGGCCAGCAGCTCATACATCTGTGCCTTTTTCATATAACCGACACTCTCTGTAAGGCATTGCATGGTATTCTCATACTCGCCGTTCTGCCAATAACACTCCGCCAGATAATAGAGTCCAAGCCCTGTCAGCTTCTGTGATCCGGTGTCTGCTGCATATTCCATCACTTTCTGACAGGTCTCGTTGTCCGGAAATTTACCGTTTTCCCGGTTTCGGATGGTTTCCTCTATGAAATTTTGAACGGTCTGTGGTAAACCCTTTAAATCCATGCCGGTTCCTTTCCGGAATCCCCAAGCTGTCATTGATCATCCCCTGTCAGAGGCCATCATAAACAGCCATGGTATTCTAAATAGTTATCATACCACAGTACTTTGTCACTTTACAAGATTGCTCCGCCAAAAATACACGTCACCCGAAAAAAATTAAGGTTTTATTTAGATTTCATCCTCTGCCCATGCAAGAGCGCATTTCACTGCACGATGCCAGCCCTTTAATAACTGTCGCCGCTTTGATTCCTCCATCTGCGGTGCAAAAGAAGCTCCGATCTGCCAGTTCTCACGGATCTCATCACGATTCTTCCAATAGCCTACCGCAAGTCCTGCCAGATAAGCCGCTCCCAGAGCAGTCGTCTCGATACATGCCGGACGGCGTACCTGGGTGTTGACGATATCTGCCTGAAACTGCATGAGGAAATCATTGGCACTGGCGCCGCCGTCTACTTTCAGACTCTTTAAGTCAATGCCGCTGTCCTTCTCCATGGCTTCCAGCACATCTGCCGTCTGGTATGCAATAGATTCCAGCGTGGCTCGGATGAAATGTTCCTTGGTACAGCCTCTGGTAATGCCGACGATGGTTCCTCTGGCATACTGGTCCCAGTAAGGAGCTCCCATGCCCGCAAATGCCGGAACAATATAGACCCCTGCGGTATCCGGCACATGCTCCGCATACTCCTGGGACTGTGCGGAGGTCTTGAGCATACGCATACTGTCTCGAAGCCATTGGATCCCGGCACCGGCTACGAACACGCTGCCCTCCAGGGCATATTCTACGTTTTTGCTTGTGCTGGCAGCAATAGTGGTCAACAGACCCGACTGGGAGGTAATGGCTTCGTGTCCGGTGTTCATTAATAAGAAGCAGCCGGTTCCGTAAGTGTTTTTCACTTCTCCCTGCTCAAAGCAGCACTGTCCGAACAGCGCCGCCTGTTGGTCTCCCGCTGCACCGGCGATAGGAATCTCGCCGCCCAGAACGGCTGCATCGGTTCTGCCGTAGATCTCGCTGGAACAGCACACCTTCGGCAGCAGACTCTCCGGGATGTTGAAGCGCTTCAGGATTTCCTGATCCCAGCAGAGGTTATGAATATCGAAAAGCATGGTTCGGGACGCATTCGTATAATCTGTCACATGTACGGCACCCTTGGTCAGATTCCAGATCAGCCAGGTATCTACCGTACCGAAAAGCAATTCGCCCCGCTCTGCCCGTTCTCTGACACCGGGTACATTATTCAGGATCCAGGCAATCTTGGAAGCACTGAAATAAGCATCCGGGATCAGGCCGGTCTTCTTCCGGATGATCTGATCAAAGCCGTCTTTTTTCAGTTCCTCAATCATATCGGAAGTACGGCGGCACTGCCATACAATAGCATTGTATACAGGTTCGCCGGTATTTTTATCCCAGATAATCGTGGTTTCCCGCTGGTTGGTGATGCCGATGGCCTCGATCTGGTCATCGGTGATACCCAGCACCGCCATACTTTCAATGGCCACTCCCAGCTGGGAGGACCAGATTTCCATAGGGTTATGCTCTACCCAGCCTGGCTGGGGATAGATCTGTGTGAATTCTTTTTGTGCCATGGAACAGATATTTCCCTGTTTATCAAACAGGATACAGCGGGAACTCGTGGTTCCCTGATCCAGTGCCATGATGTATGTCTTTTTCTGTGTGTTATGTGTATCTCCCATTGTGTTATGTAACCTCCCGTTGTTCGTTCCAGGCTCTGCCCATAGCATATCCCAATCGTGTCATTGGAATATATTGTGTCCATTGCCCCAAATATGCTCTATTCTCAATAGTTCTGTCCTCTGTCACCCACGAAACGACCGGGTTGCCACTATATTGACACCCGTGTCAGCTACGTTTTCCACAATGACATCTCCTACATGAATGGGTGCCGCTACAGTAACATCTGCCAGAGCTTTCATGCAGTCATCGATCCTGCCTTTGGGAATATCGGAAGCCGTCTTCACGGATACTACTGTGTCCGGATACCCTTCCACACGCACGGTGGAGGTGACGATCCGGGTAGGATTCGTGACTTCTTTTTCTCCGTAAGCCGCCCCTCTGGGGCACCGGTTGCCGGTCACTGTGACACTATTGTCACCTTCTATGGTCACAGTCAGAGCACACCCCACCGGGCAGCAGATACAGGTCAGTTCTCTTTGTGTTGTGTTCTTCTCTGCCATCGTCTCACCCTCTTTTCTGCCGAATATATTCTACAGCGTAGTTTCCCGCCTTTTCCGCTTCTGCGGATACATGGTCTACCAGTTCATGGACGTGGAGCACATTGCCGCAGGCGAAGACTCCGGGGATAC
>OGFD01000843.1_pt1 | contig 18113 bp, 11 predicted proteins | sample 1570851 | NCBI WGS metagenome assembly OGFD01 (sample SAMEA2582077, study PRJEB24529) | metagenome | biome: Human gut stool | place: China | collected 2011
CGCGCCGCCGTAGATGGCATCTGCCATTGCCCGCACCATTTCGGGATAGCCGCCGAAGCGGATGGCACTGATGATGCTGCCGTTTTGATCGTGGTCGAGTACCAGCGTATCCGCATAGGCCGACAAGCGCACCTGTGCGGATGGGTCATAGTAACTCAGCTCGATCAGCTTACTATTGGACATCCATTGCCTGACTCCTTTCTTTTGACGAAACAAAAAAAGACCGCAATCACTCCTATGAGCAATTACGGTTTCATTCTCGTCCTTATTACATTTCAAGTCGTTTGAGTTCGACGGTACTCGCAAGGAGCATGCCACATCTCTAGGCGGTAAAACCGCCATGAGCTGTGCAAAGGGCATACTACCTCCTTTCCACTCTTTCTTTCCTAACTTACTCCGCCCTAACTTACTTCGCCCTGAAATACAGCTTCATTGTAGCATTACGGGGAAAGACTGTATAGTTGGAGTTTTTCCATAGTAAAGAGAACGCTCTGGATAGTATATTTTCACCAAGCCCCTTTGCTCAGAATAGCCTTGATTGCAGCTTCGTTCCATTCCGTGTTCGTAAAGTCGGCAGACTCCACCAGCGCCTTGACGGCCTGAACGGGATCCGCCTTATGGTCTGTAGCCGTTGTCCTCCGCCTGCATCACAGGGTCGTCCACCTCCGCACCGGGGATATACAGCCACGCCACGGTGTCGGGATTCTTCGCTCTGGCTTCCGCCAACTCTGCCTGCCTGTCCACCGAGGGGATAACTTCACCCGCGAGAGGCGCTGATGGCTGAGGCGCAGATGTGCCGGGAATGTCGATAGGCTCTGTCTCTCTCTGATAGCAGCCCCTGACTGCCGTGGTCATAGCAACGAGAAGGACAACTATGCAGATGATCGGACGAATGATTCTTGTGATTCTTTTCATAATGCTGTCTCCTTGCCGCGCTTGGATAGCGGCGCAGCTCAAAATGTCATTAATTTGTTTCTTGTAGCGAAAAGAGAACAGCACAATCCACAGCGTCCTCATAATAGCTGCCGGTGGCTACATCCACAAACACGCCGGTCTGGGGGTTGCCGTTGGCTTTCATAAAGATGACCTCGATGGTATGGGTTCTGCTGACATTCTCAAAGGTATAAGACTTCGCCGCGCCAATGCTCTTGCCGTCAATCTTGACGTTGGCGACAGCATAGCCCTTATCCGGAGTGATGGTGAAGGTCTGATCTCTGCCCTCACGGACGCTGACATTGCCGGATGGAGAAATGGAGCCGCCAGCCCCGGCAGTTGCCTTGATGGTGTAGTAGCTGTAGCCGCTTCCGCCGTTGCCGCCGGTGCTGCCGCTTCCGCCACCGCCTTCATTACCGCTTCCGCCACCGCCTTCATTACCGCCTGTGCCGCTATTGCGCAGAATCGTCAGCGTGTAGGTTTTAGCACCGATTCTCACGACAATGTCGGTTGTGCCGCTGTTGGGGATGGCAACGGTTGCGCTGCCGCCGGTGGACAGAGCCTGTCCGTTGATGCTCACGGGCTCGCCGTTTCCAGACACCGCTGTGACTAGCGTAGATGTTGCTCCGCTATCATTTTGCAGCGTATAGGTATAGTTCGTTCCGTTGGCGGTAAAATCGCCGAGCCCCACTGCCAGACCTTCAAAGGTCAGAAGGTCTTTACCGGGCACTGCGGCTCGCACCACTATGCGGGTGCCAAGCCGGGAGAAGGTGACGGTTTCTGTCTGGAAGGTTTCCCCGGAGATGGCACCGCCAATACTGGTCTTTTTCGTTTCCAGAACGGTCCCGGCAGCATCCAGCAGCGTGGCCACCAGCTCTGCGCCAGTCTGAGACTGCAGGCAGTTGTTGCGCAGGGTAATGGCGGCGGTGCTGTGACCGTTGCCGTCGTTCCCCTGTGTCACATCCATCGTCAGCTGCTCTCCGGTGCGGGCCAGTGCGCCGGTCATATGGACGCTGGCCTCGCTGTCACTGCCGTTATACTCCGGCAGGCGCTGATTGCTTCCCGTTCCACCAATCTGGCCTTCCGCCCACGCCTCGGCGTACAGATAAGTACCCACATTGGGGATCTCGGTTTTGCCAATGGATGTCATATACTCGCCCAGATCATAGGTCAGGTCCAGTGTAAAGGTTCCCTGATCGATACGGGCGAGGGCGCTGTCTTCGGAAATGGTGATTTCATTACCGCTAACCGATACGCCGTTTGTGGTGCAGGCTACCTCTGCAGGTTCGGTATGCAGATCATCCGCATAGAACGCAAGCTTCACCTCGCGGCTCTTTCCGCCGGCCAGCGTGGCGGCAGAGGAATTATAGAGAGTCATGCGCACCATGCGCTTGCCGGCGCTCTCCGCAATCACTTCCATTTGCGAGATTCCAATGTCGGGATAATCCAGATACACTGTGCCGTTTTCGTGGATGCCGCCGGCGATGATGGTATAGCTCGGATCGGTCACGAGGTCCCCCACATGGTGCCAGACGGTAAGGGTGGTGCTTTCATTGGGCAGCAGTGTTTCCGAAAGAGTGGCGGTTTCCCCACTGCCAAGGCTGACCGTTAGGTTTGTCACATCGTTCAGCCCGGTGTTGCGGATGGTAAAGCGAATGGGTGTCAGGCTGTTCAACGCCAGCGTTGCATAATCCACACCGACCTGTTCCACTGCCACCGCATCGGTGATAAAATCAGAGGTAGCGGTATAGAGGATCGTTTCCTCACCCGGAACGGTCACGCCGCCGATTACCTCCTGGTTTTCATCGTCATACCGGGTGGCCTGAATGGCGGTCTGCACCTGATTGGTGCCGCTGACATAGGCATCAAAGTGGTCAGCCAGCGTGCGATCCGGCAGCTCTGCCAGTTCCAATGGTGCGGACAGAGTGTAGGTATTTGTGGCATAGCGCAGCTTGGCCGCCTTCAAAATGCCGTGATCTACCGCGCCGTTGGCGTTATTGACAGTCTCATTCCAGACGATGGTAAGATCATTGCGGCTGCGATGATCCCCGCTGAGGGAAGCGAAGCGGAAGTCTCCGCCCACGACGGCGTTGCCGCTGCTAGTCAGGGTCGACAGAGAGCCGGGGAAACTGTTGGACATGGTGCCGCTGCCGTCCACAGCCAACAGCTGAATATCGCTGCTGCCGTCTCGGACACTGTGCCAACCGATGACAAATCGGTCATCCCCGCTGCCGAAGTTGGCTGCAACGACCTGGGGGTTTTCGTCAAGATTGCTGTCACAGGTCGCCAACATGGCTGTACCGGGAGTTCCGTCAGCAGCCACGGTACAATAGGCGATCTCGTAGGCGGAGGTATCTCCGGTTCCGCTGCGGTCCAGCGAGTAAACCGCCATAGCGGTTCCGTCGGGCAGCATGGCCGCCTGCAACGCCTTCACGCTGCCAGTAGCACCGTTATAAAGCATTTTTGCCTTGCTCCAGGTGCCGTTAGTGCTGTCATAGCAGCTGTACATGATACAATCTCTGGTCGTAAAATTCAGCAGGTTGTTGCTGCCCTGCGTACCGGGATCAGGGGTGTAGACGCTGCGCCAGAACACGATGGCATTGCCGTCGCCGCCCACTGCCGTGGCTGGGGCCAGATCCGGCGTGCCGTCGTTGGTTAGGCGGGTGGAAGTCCAGGTTGTGCCGTTATAGACGGACACTACGATCTCCGTGCTGTTCATCAGCAGGTTTTGCTCTTCCAATGTCACGGCATCACCGGCATTTTTACCCGGCAGGTCGGTGCCCATGCGAACCCAAGCCGCCGCCGCGAAGCTGCCAGTGCCGGACAAAGAAACGCTCGTGTCGCCGTAGCCGGAGAACCCTGTAGGATCGTCAATTTTGCTGGAGGTAGAATAGACGCTGCCATTGAGGGTGGAGAAATGTGCCCGGCTGTCGTAAATACTGCTGCTGTTGCCGTCGTTGATGTAGACCAATACCTTCCCGTCATCGCTAAGCTGTGGATAGGATGTGGGGTTGGCATTAGTCTGGATGTTTTCCAGCCCACTGGGGGAGTTCAGAGAGAACAGCATCATCCGCTGCTGGGGCTGGCCCCAAGTACGGGCATATTGCTCCAGATAGTCCCGGCTTTGGAGCGTTGCACTGCCAGAAGCCACCTGCATTCCGCTCTGGGCCGCCGCCATCCGCAGCGAGGCAAGGCTCAGCCCACTGGTGGCGCTATTCCAGTAGTCGTCGATTGTTTTCCAGTCATTAAAAGTCCTGGTGGCTCCAAGGGTTCCGGAGGCGATCACCGCCTCGTAGGAGATAAACAGGAAGGTTGCCACAAATTTGATTCCCACTTCGCTTTGGATTCCCAGGGCCTGACCGTTGATCTGGCGCTTTGTCTCGTCGGCAAGATAGGTGCGGGAAAGGAACTTATTCTGACTGTCCACATCCAAATTGCCGAATAGGCCGATCTTCAGCGCCACGACCGAATAGTCAAAGCCAATACCGCCAAACGCGTGGACATAGGCGTTGATACGCAGCGTGGTCAAAAAGTCATTCACTGCCGTGGCCGTGGGATCGCTCCAGGCAAGCTCTGTACCCTCGCCCTGCCGGCCGTAGCGCACTGCGGTACGGAAATCCAACTGAATGGCACCACCCAGCTCAAAGGTTGCTGTCAACGGCACGGGGCCAGCCATGGCGTTCACGCTGAAGGAGAAGCCCACACCAACGCCGGCGGTAAATCCGCCGCCTACGGTGAAAACCTCCCACTCCTTTTTTTCGGTGTTATAACGGATTTCCGCTTCGTAAAAGCCCTCCAACTGCAAGTTGAGATCCGTGCTGGTGACATTGTCGGCTATGGAGTTGGTTTTGTAGTCCCCCTTGGGATCATAGGTGCCCTGGGACATCTGGCTCAGGTCCCCGGTCCCGGGCACACCCACTTCCAGGTTCTGCGTCAGCACATTCGCACCCAACGCCACGCCGTCCTCGGAATAGTCCATGTCCTCCATCTCCAGCGTATTGTACCCGGCCCAAATCATGGCACGGAACACGGAGGGATCTTCGCTGGGGGTGATAATCATTTTGAACACGGAAGTGTCCACCGGACCGCTCAGATCATCCAGCCGTCCGGTCAGCACCTTGAGAATGTTACTATCGCCCACTCCGCCAAAGTCGACTTGATTCACTCCACTGGAGGATCCCATCGTCGCCAGAATACCGGTGACGCGGTCATCCTCTGTCACCTTGGGCACTCGGGTCAGATCAACGACCCGGAAGGGCATTATTTTCTCCTGTAGCAGGCTGCCGTTCAGGCTCAGCTGCGTTTTCATACCCACATCCTTGCCGTCGGCGATCCATCCAGAGGTGGTCATGGTGGCCTCGGTGAGGGTCAGATCGTTTTCCGCTACGGGGATGGATGAGAAGGGATACTGCTTGGTACTGCTGCTCTGGGCGGCAGGAATAACGCCGTATTCGTCCGCCAGCTTGAGACTGTAATTCCGCGCGTTGGCAATCTTCTCGCCCCAGAGGAACATGGTGGTGTGCAGTCTTGCTGTTTTAAAGCTGCTGTTAGGGCCAATCTTCCCAGTCGAGCTGCGGACATCCACCTTCTGACCGTTGGCTAGACCGTAATCAACACTTTGCGCCACAATGAAGGGTTTGTTTTCCTCCCCCGCCGGCACACGCTCCAGAGAGACAACGCCCTCTGCGGTGCGCATTACATCGTCCACGCCCAGCTTGCCGTTGACGGTCAGCAGCAGCGGATAGTACTTGTCGCCGTCAATTGCGCTGATCTCCAGAATGTACTCCAGCTGATCCAGAGCAGAAAGCGCCGTGGTGTTGCTCTCGCCCTTTTCGGCCGACCAGAACTGGGTGGAATCCAGATAGACGGTTATATTTCCCGCCGCATCCGTGGTATAGGTGTCGCCGGTGATGCCGCTGACAAGTGCTCCTGCCCTGGAGCCCAGCAGAGCTGTCTGGCAGTAGCCTCCGTTTTTATAAACGCCGCCACGAACGGTCACCGTCTTGTTCGCCAGCGGATCGCCGCCCGGCGTGATGAGCGTCACAGATGCCCGGGCAACTCGCCGAAGGCTGAAGGTATTCAAGGGATAAAGCTGCAGTTTTGTGGCATCCCGCTCGCCGGAACGCAGATTTTCTTTATAGATGGTGCCCAGATAAATATCCGCACCGGAGCCGGACCGCAGAGACACCTCACTGGCGATTCCGTTGGGTTCGTAAAGCGCCAGCACGCCTTCACTGTTGGTCGTGACCGTTTTGGGCACACCTTTGCCGTCGGTGTATTGCAGCGTAGTTTCCGCTGCAGGCGTCAGCTGGAAGAGATAGAACTTATTTTGCAGCGTTTTCGCTGTCACCTGTACGGCGGCATTCATGCCCGTGGCGGCATGGGTAGCCGTGACGGTTGCGGTGCCGTTGGCCAAGCCGGACAGCGCCATTTTGGTTTCGGGAAGGTAGGAATCAAAGGAGAAGTTTCTGATGTCCTCATACAGTCCGCCCTGCTTGTAGTTGACGGAAATGGCATTGTTGTTGCTGGAGAGCCACCGGATGCCGTCTTTAAAGGAGTTCCATCCGTACTCGTCATAGTTGATGCCTATGTACTCGATCAGCCCCAACTCCTGGCGCAGCTGCAAAATTTCAGCTGTAACGGTGGGCAGGCTGCCGCTGACCTTGGAGGTATTGTCCATGGTCAGCTTAGAAATCGTGTCTCCTTTGTCGTTCTGCACCTTCAGTGCGTCGGCATCGTAGACATACAGGGGGAAGGAATCGGTGCTGGGAGATTCCTCACCAGGATTCTCCACGTTCAAAACCACTTGATAGGTGTCCTTCAGATTGCCGGCTTTCACACTCTGTAATGACAGGGAGACGCTCCCGGAGGTGCCGGATAGGCGCTCACTGTCCACCACTTTGGTGGTGTTGTCCTCTGTGACCCGGGTGATGGTCAGCGTGGGCTGCAAAGGGGCGCCGTCAGTGGTGTTTTCCACCGACCAGTCGATATTGACGGCACCGTCGGTATCCTTGAGGTAAATGCTCTGGGGCGGTGTCAGCTTGGCTGTGGCAGGCGGTGCCTGCACGATGATCCAGGCAAGTGCCGACAGGCGGACGTCCTCACCGTCGGCGTTGGGGTGCGGCATGGAGACCAATACCGTGTAGGCAGGGGTATTGCCGTTGGAGAGCTTGGAGAGCACATTCTCCCCGATCCTCACGCTGTTTTTATCCTTGCCGACGGTATAAGTCGCAATGGGCTTGCGGCCGCTCAGCGCCGCCTCATTCGCGTAGTTGCCCTCATACAGGTCAATCCTGTAATTGAACTCTTTGTTCGGCGCCATCAGCGCGGCGTTGGAGCTCCACAGCACGGTGGCGGGCTGATTTACCCGCGTCACGATGGACGCGCCGCCGGGAATCACCAGTGCCAGGGAATCGCCTGCCGTCACGGTATAGGGCTTTGACTCGCCCGTCACATCATCGGCAGTGTCCTCAGTCCCGTTGTCCGCCGTAAAGGTAAAGGTGACGGCTCCCACCTTGGTTCCTGTGGTGGCAACAACGCCGGTATCCTCGTTGATGGTGGCAATGAGCGTGTCACTGCTGCTCCATTTGCCAGTGGTGTAGCTGGCCGTCTCACCGCCTGCCCCCAAAACCTCTGCCTTAAGCGTGGGGCGGGTGGTTTTGCCGAGGGAAATCGTATAGTCGGCGTCATTCTCTTCTGGGACGACCTTCACCGTGCTCGCGGAAACTTTCTTTGCCACCGTGAACTGCCGGGTCAGGGGAAGAACATTCACCCAGTCAGGATCGGCTTTCGTGCCCTCGTTGGCCTGCAGCGTCACCGTGTAGGTGCGGTCCAAAGCAGAGGGTGCGATTGCGTAGTCGCTAATGGTGAAGGCTTCCTTCTCTGTGTCCAGATAGACCTGCAGATGGATTGGTTCAACCGCAGAGTCGTACCTCAGCTCGAGGCGGAACGGGGCTTCCTTCGGGTCTGTGCCTGCCGGGGTGTGATAATTGCTGTATACGGTCTTGTAGACCTGCTCCATGTTGGCGTTCATCGTGAACGATGCCTTGCCGTCGGCGTAGTCGGCGGTCAGTGCGGTGGGAGCGTTACGCATCAAGACGCTCTTCAGATCAACGTCGGTAATCGAGTTGCTTGGATAGAGTGAGGTATCCAGCGTATGACCGAAAACATCTTCCACACCGGTCATACCATTGACGGTGACCGTGGTGTCATCCGCATCCTGCACTGGGTACCAGAGCATTGCCGTGACGCCGTAGTTGTTCATGGAAAGCTCAGCGGCGCTATACACTTTGCCATTGATGGTCACGGTGGCGTTTCTAAGATCCACGAACTCGTTAAAGGTAACTGTGATGGGCACGTGCTGTCCGCTGGCATAGGTTCCCGCCGGGGCCGTGACGCTTTGAATGGTGGGATTGTCCGTGTCCACCAGCTTGGCTGTAACTTTGCTGGTCTTGGCGGTGGTGGTGGAATTTGGGATATTATTATTTACATTCTTCAGATACAGTTCGAAGGGCAGATAGTACTGATGATTCTCTCTGTTTTGCGTGGTAGACTGCAGGGAGATGCTGACCGTACTGCCATTGTTAATCGTACAGTTCTCCGTTTTCTTTCCGTCGGTGGTGAGCGTCAGAGCTGTTCCATCGAGCTTGTACTCCGTCAGACAGAACGGGGCATAGGGTATCGGGTTTGCAGAAATATAATTGCCATACGGCGCAGAGCCATTATAGGCAGCTATGTCTCCGCTCCAGCTAAACTCGATGCTGGCGTCGATTTGGTATGGCTGATAAGATTTGGTGGAGTTTCTGGAAGACACCGAGTTGCGGGCACCCTCCAAAATTCCGATGGTATTGCTTAGCGCAATAAAGTCCGAATTGTCGGCACTGCCGCCAGTGTAGCTTTCTGCCAGCAAAGGAATAAACAAATCATCATATAATACGGTTGTATTTTTGAGTTCTTCAACATAACTCGGCGCGGTCATTGATGTTTGTATTGTGGGGGCGTCAACCGTCTTTTTTAGCTTGAGCTGACAGTGGTCGGCATAACCGGCGCCGTCATAGAACACCAGATTTTCCGCATCGTAAAATTCAATCATCCCCAGCAGGTCACCATAGGAATAAGAATTATCGTGCCAGGCTTGGGTACTTCCTTTGGTTGTAACTTTGACAGTGATTTTACAACCACCTAAACTGAAAGTCGAGCCTACGTCATAGGTCAGCTTGTAGGACCCGTCGCCTTGGGCGACCCCACTCGTCTCGCCTATCGAGACCTCCACATCGGTGATATAATCGCTGAGCTGGCCTTTTTGAATGCGGTAGGAAAAGCCGACCGGTTTTCCGCCGTATACAGTAAAAGTCCCGGAGCTCCAGCTGTTGGTTGCGAGATCCCCCAGCGTTTGGCTCATCATGCCGCTCATATCCACCGTCTCAACGCCCACAGGCGCTGTGGCAGAGGCGGAATACTGCAAACTGATGCCCTGCAGCTCCAACTGCTCCATCAGGCTATTGAGATTCTCCAGTGCTTCCCCGGTAAACTCCCTGCCGGAGAAATAGGTGTCCTTGATCCGCTGCAACTCCTGTTCGATTTGGATCATGGTCTTCAAATCGCCCAGCGCCACCGGAGTCCCATCCACGTCGGCTATGCGGGTGAGATCCGTGGCTGGATTTTCCAGCAGCTCCATGACAGCCGCCAGTGTCAACACCTGGCTATCCAGCGTGATGGTTTGATCCACCTTGAAATTGCCGGCTTCGTCCAGCAGCCCCAAAGCGTTCAGCATGGAAAGCACCTGGTCGCTACTATCGCCGGTCAAGGCGGAGAGCTGCTCCAAAATCGCCTGATTTTCCTCGGGTGTGTTGCCCATCGAATCGCTCACCGCTGCAAACGCCGTAGTTGGCAGCAGCGTGAGCGTCATGCACAGGCTCAGCAGCGCCGCTAAAAATCTTTTCTTCATGTTTCCTCATCCTCCTTGGTTTGTTCCTGCTGTTTATTGTTTTTTCTCAATCGTGTGCAAAACACGGTAACGACCACCGCCGCTGCAAAGCAGACAACGCCTACCAGCACAGAGCCGCCCGCATCATCCCGCAGTAGCATCGCGCCGAACACCCCCATGCGGCTGTCTGCCCCTGCACTGCAAACACATCCGCCGCCTGCATCATCACCGCGAACAGCATCATACACGCTGCGCTCAGCCCATATATACCGCGCCGCTGCCTCCGGCGGGTGTTTTCCCGCACCCGCTGCTTGACGAGTGCGACCCGTCTTGCGGTATCGTACATTTCGTTTGAACCTTCTCTCTGGATTTATTGAAATGCAGCTTAAAAACCCCTTCGCTTATATAGGTACAAAAAATCGAAAATACTCTCACCCAAAACGCAAAATTTTTCAAAAAAGTTTCACAAGAAACGAAAAAAACGATACTGCATAGATTTCTTACTCCACACAATATCGTTCTTCTATATTTATACTTTCATTGTCTTCGCCAGAGAAGTAAGCAAAGCCGCCATCTCCGGATTGCCAAGTACTTTCATCAGCAGTTCGGGATCTACTCCCTCCGGTATGGTAATCTTATTTTCTTCCTCTTTCTGCTCATTCAGTTTGTATGTGACACTTGTATGGCGCAGACTATGAAAAACCACATCCGGAAGACCTTCTCTATCAATTACTTTCTGCAGCTGATCCCGAATATAGCTGCTATTGATCGGCATTCCAAAAGTAGTCGCCATTATCAGGTTGTAATCGGTATACTCACTGCCAAGTGCCTCCTTTACCTCATCCTGTTCCTTCTTTATATCAATAAGGCACTGTGCCACAAATCCCGGTATATAAACTTTGCGCTCGCTGGTATCGGTCTTTGGTGTTTTCAGCACCCTGACCGTCTTATTATTCTTCCTTTGTGAGGGGAAGATCAGAATGACTTCTTTTGAATCCAGCTCCTCAACAGCTTCCTTTGATACACGCTCCACCTGTTTGTTAATAAAGACATATGCCCTGTTCTCTGAAATAGCTTCTTCTGATATATCCACACAGTCCCATGTCAGCCCAAGCAGCTCTCCTATTCGGACCGTTGCTGCGAATGCCAGATGAAATGCTACTTTTTGAAAGAACTCTGGCCGGCTGCTTTTCAGTTCCTTATCATCCGCCGGTAGTCTGTAGTTGTATTTGTATAGCATGTATCAGCAACCGGCATCAGCCTGAAAACTATTGCCAATATCGAGTCAAAACAGCATATTCCTTCTCTGCTATACGCCATGAGGATTGCAGACTTTTTCCTTAAGCCGGTAACAAGCCTGTCATCGAATTCTATGGACACAACAGCCGGAAGATTTCCTGTGATTACTATATCGACGACCGGATGCTGCTTCCGGAAAACGCAAAGGCATAGAACCCGTAATGGTGCTATGCCTTTGTGCTTATTCTGGCATTCATTTTTAGTTAGTGCGGGTTATTTACCTAATACAGTTTTTCTCATAATAAAAATCTGTTAGTTAAACTATTTCAAATTTTGCTACTTCATCCGATAAATCTTCCGAAAGGTTCTTATTTTCGTCCGCCTGCACTTTAATTGCTGAAATTGCTGTTACAAGTTGTGATATCTCTTGTGCTACGTTTGTAACACCTTTTGCAGATTCTTCAATCGCTATAGAAATGTTATTGATACCTTCATTCATATCATTCATTGTACCTAAGCTATCTTTTGACTTAACTGCAAACTCGTTAAATGTATTACTTGCCTGATCAGAATCAGCATCATAATTTCCAATAATTTTTACAAAGTTGTCATAATCAAGTGCTACCTTTTCATCTACAAAACGAATCATTTCCGTTGCATTTCCAGACAGATTGTTTACTGCCTCAATAACTTTTCCACTGATTTCCTGAATATTGTTTGCTGTCTCACGTGAACTATCTGCAAGCTGTCTGATTTCATCTGCAACAACGGCAAAGCCCCTGCCTGCTTCCCCTGCTCTTGCTGCTTCAATCGATGCATTAAGTGCTAGAAGATTTGTCTGTGCTGCGATATTTAAGATATTTTCTGTAAGTTTTGCAATTTCATTTACAGACTTAGATGCTTCTACTGCCTCCGCGACATCCTTTTGAATGCCATCAAATGTTTCTACTGTTTTTTCTTTTGATGCAATCGCTTCTTTATAGCTATTTTCTGCAGTAAGCTTCACTTCATGCAACTTCATTGCAGAGTTCTTAGCATCCTCATTCATGCCTGCCATTTTCTCTAGCAGATTATTACATCCTTGGGCTAAATCATGTAGAGAAGCAGATACCTCTTCCATGGATGCTGCAAGTTCTTCCGATGTTGCACTCACATTGGATGCACTCATATTTGAAGATTCCGCCTCATTTTGTATAAGATAGGAAGATTTTTTCATATCTTTTGATACACTCTGAATCTTTACCATAAGATTTTGTAATGTTTCAATAAAATGGTTGACACCATTTGCAAGCTGACCAATTTCATCACTGGTTTCATCAAATACTCTTAACGTAAGATTACCCTGTCCTGATTCTATACCTAAAATGATATCATCCAAATCATTCTTTGCTCTTTTTGCTGGACGAACAATGGACTTATTAATAACAATCGAAAGAAGTACGATTACAATAATATCAGCTACCACAAGTGCAAGATCAAAAATGATGCTTCCATTTATTCTGTAGTTGCTATGTCTGATGGCTTCTACCACTTCTCCTTTTGCTGTTTCAAAAACCGCAGTATCATTATTTTCCACTGCTTCTTCATATTGTTCAAACTGTTCTATAAGTACATTATTCTTTCCTCGAATAGCTTGTAATGCCATTAAATTCAAGACTGTAATCAAAACTGCAAAAAAGCCTACAGACACTAACATTGTTACTAACTTTTTTCCCAAGTTCTTTCTCTTTTTCATGTTTATTTTTCTTCTTTCTGCGAAAGGCACCAATGCGTTATGTTTTGGAATTTTTTACCATTATTCTACCCCACCCCACAAAATTTTGTCAATTCTTTATTCTCTTGATAGAAAATTTTAATCTTTACTCTGATGAGGATGGTGTGAAACACATCCGTATCAAAGCCAGATCTAATAAATGGCATGAGAATGACTGCCCTTTCTGTCACAAGTCATGTCCTGCTTATGACAAACATTCCAGCAGACCAACCACTTGGAGGGGGCTGGACTGGGAAACTGTAGGCCGCTGTGTCAATCGTGCTCTTCACGATTTAGAACCGGAGCGCTCAAGAAGACTTGAATATAGTGTTTTGTTTCACTGCTTTTCCTAATTTTACACCCCAAAACTCATCCTACACTGTAGTTAATCCCTCTAGGTGACAGCCAGGAAAATGTGAATTGGTGACAAGCATCCATCCCCGCTGACAAAATCAGCATTTTCAGCCTTGTTTCGCTGACAAATTTGTCACTGAAATTACAATTCTGCATGAAAAAAGCGGCAATGAAACTATCTTCATTACCGCTAAAAATGAGCGTCTCCTATAGGAATCGAACCTACAATAGAGTCTTAGGAGGACCCCGTTATATCCATTTAACTAAGGAGACAAATGCCGTATTTTCGGGCTTTTCAGCTCTTTTGGCTCCGGCTGCCATATCTATGAATTCAATCACTCTTGTGATGAATTTCCATTGTATCTTATTTTGACATTCAGGTCAATCCCTGTTGGAATCGAACTCTGACTTATCACTTTCCAACTTCCATAAGTCTCAACCATGATTGAACCTTAGGAGATGGACCCAGTGCATATATTCCCTATCAACAGGGATAAAGAAAATGCAGTTATATCAAGGCTTTTCTCCATGTTCTCTATAAACCTTGTACAAGCAAAATCAAGCAAAAACAAAGGATTTTAGCCCCCTATTGTTTGCACTCTGTTTGCAAAGGCGCGAAATTTGGCGTTAGCCAAAAGTTCAATTCCCGTCGAGACTTAATTATATTCATGGTATCGTGGACATAGTTTACCATACATAGAGGTTCATTACAAGAGGTATTGAGCCAGTGAAAGTGCCTGTTTTATCTTTCTCAGGAAAGGTAGAGCAGGCACTTTTTTTCATATCTAAACTTAGAAAGAAATGAGGTGAAATCATGAATACACAGATTATTGCCATAGCCAACCAAAAAGGTGGTGTCGGCAAAACAACCACTTGTGCCAATCTTGGAATTGGTCTGGCTCAGTCTGGGAAGAAAGTCCTTCTGATTGACGGAGACCCACAGGGAAGCCTGACCATCAGCTTGGGCAATCCTCAGCCTGATAAGCTGCCCTTTACACTGTCAGACGCTATGGGCCGTATTTTGATGGATGAACCAATTCGTCCCGGCGAGGGTATCCTGCACCACCCTGAGGGCGTAGACCTGATGCCTGCGGACATCCAGCTATCTGGTATGGAGGTATCTCTGGTAAACGCTATGAGCCGAGAAACCATTCTGCGACAATATCTGGACACGCTGAAGGGGCAATACTCCCATATCCTTATTGATTGCCAGCCCTCCCTGGGTATGCTTACGGTCAATGCACTGGCTGCCGCTAATAGGGTTATAATCCCCGTCCAGGCAGAGTATCTTCCAGCTAAAGGTTTGGAGCAGCTTTTGCAAACTATCAATAAGGTTCGCAGACAAATCAATCCCAAGCTGCAAATTGATGGGATTCTGCTGACGATGGTAGACAGCCGAACCAATTTTGCCAAAGAAATCTCCGCTCTTCTGCGCGAAACCTATGGCAGTAAGATCAAGGTGTTTACATCAGAAATTCCTCATTCTGTCAGGGCTAAAGAAATCAGTGCTGAAGGAAAAAGCATTTATGCCCATGATCCTAATGGCAAAGTGGCTGAGGGCTACAAAAATCTGACGAAGGAGGTATTGAAACTTGAAAAGCAGCGCGAAAAAAATAGAGCTGGCCTCAGTAGATGACCTGTTTTCTACAGAAGAAAGTCGGCAAGACGAGCAACTGGAAAAAATTCAGGAAATTCCCCTATCTGAACTGCATCCGTTCAAGGATCACCCCTTCAAGGTCAAGGATGATGATGCAATGATAGAAACCGCAGACAGCATCAAAAAGTATGGAGTTTTGGTTCCTGCGATTGCCAGACCACTGCCTGATGGCGGTTATGAGCTGGTAGCCGGTCACAGACGCCGCAGAGCCAGCGAATTGGCCGGAAAAGAAACCATGCCTGTCATTGTGCGCGACTTGGATGACGATGCTGCCACAATTATTATGGTTGACAGCAATTTGCAGCGAGAAAATCTGCTCCCCAGTGAAAGGGCTTTTGCCTACAAAATGAAGCTGGAAGCCATTAAACATCAAGGAGCAAGAACAGACCTGACTTCTGTTCAAGTTGAACAGAAGTTGAGCGCCAGAGACCAGGTGGCAAAAGAAGCCGGTGAACGAAGCGGTATCCAGGTAATGCGATATGTTCGTTTGACTGAACTGATTCCAGAGCTTTTGGATATGGTGGATGAAAAGAAAATCGCATTTAACCCAGCCTATGAACTCTCTTTTTTGAAACCGGACGAACAGCAAATGCTGGTGGAAACAATGGACTATGAGCAGGCTACCCCTTCTCTCTCTCAGGCTCAGCGAATGAAAAAGTTCAGCCAGGAAGGGAAATTGTCAGAAGATGTGATGCTTGCCATCATGTCAGAGGAAAAAAAGGGTGATCTGGATAAAGTGACCTTGAGCAGCGATACCTTGCGAAAGTATTTCCCCAAAAGCTATACACCGGCCAAAATGCAGGAAACCATTATTAAACTGCTGGAACAATGGCAGAAAAAACGCCAACGAGATCAGGAACGATGAAGGGAGAGCCTATGAAAGATATTGCAGCAAGGGAACTGAAAGGCCACAACATTCTTGCAGTGGAGCGATTTTGGGACAGCACTTTCTGGATGATTGAGTTTACTGTCTTGCGCCCTACTGCTTATGGAGAACCTGGTGACGAAATGAGGCTTTTTCTCACAGAGGACGGGTATCAGTCAGCTCTGCAAAGCCAGCAGCGTCGAGAAATCAAAATTAAGAGATATGCCCATGTTATTGAGGGGCATATCCTCGACTTCAAGCCTAAAAAACACCGTCGTTCATAACCGATACAACGAAAGGAAAGGAATGAATATGTGTACTGTAAGAGAAATCCGAGAAGCTATTCAAGAAGATTGCCGCTCACAGCGTGATATGGAATCCACCGAGATTGACCGTGTTTTTCAAACCTTACCATTTTCTCAGGAAAGGGATCTGTTTGATAAACCACCAATGCCAAAACGCCCCTACCGACGCAAGAAAAAAGATACAGACAGACCCTAACCGCTGCCACAATTCTTTTATGAATTGCGGCTTTTTTCATACCTGAGAAATGAAAGGAGTGAAGTAAATGGCTGTTTTTCGTGTAGAACGCACTGGCGATTACACGGTTATGAGCAATTTTCATCTAAAAGACAAACGACTTTCTTTGAAGGCAAAGGGTCTCTTGTCGCAAATGTTATCTCTGCCTGATGACTGGGATTATACGCTGTCAGGACTCAGCTATATCAATCGAGAAAGCAAAGATGCAATCCGCTCTGCTGTCAATGAGCTTGAAACAGCCGGATACATTCGGCGCAGACAGACAACTGATGCTTCTGGTAAATTCGCAGCCAATGAGTATACCATTTTTGAGCGTCCCATCGAGGGAGAACCGATGTTGGATAAGCCGTTGTCGGAAAACCCGATAACGGTAAACCCGTCAGCGGTAAATCCGTTACCGGAAAATCCAACACAATTAAATACTAAGAAATCAAATACCCAAAAACAAAATACTCATGGATCAAATACCGATTCCATTCCCTTCCGGGAAACAGCGGCGGTAATACCGCCGGAACGGAAAGGAAGGGATGCGATGTCTGTCACAGAGATAGAAAATTATCGGGAATTGATTTTGGAGAATATCGAGTATGATTGTCTGAAGCAGCGTTATCCTCTCTACCTGGATGACCTGAATGAGATCGTAGAGCTGTTGGTAGAAACGGTCTGTGCCAAACGAAAGACCACCCGGATCTCTGGTGCGGACTTTCCTCATGAAATTGTACGCTCCCGCTTTTTGAAGCTGGACAGCTCTCACATCGAGTTTGTCATGGACTGTCTGCAAAAGAACACCACCCAGGTACACAACATCAAGCAGTACCTGCTTGCAGTGCTGTTCAACGCTCCTACCACCATGAATAACCACTACACTTCACTGGTAAATCACGATATGCACGCAGGCGGCTGGTAATCAGCCGCTTTTGTATTACACCAAAGGAGGCACAGCATGAATCAGATTGAAATTTTCAATAGTCCAGAGTTCGGAAGCATTCGCACTTTGGAACAGAATGGCAAAGTATTATTTTGCGGTACAGATGTGGCAACAGCGCTGGGATATACCAATCCACGCAAAGCCGTCCGCGACCATACCAGGGGTGGAACGAAATGTTCCATAGGGGTCCAGACTGGGAAAAAGGCAGATGGAAGCCCCGCGGTACAAATGGTCGAAATGCTCTTTATCCCCGAAGGTGATCTATATCGTCTGATCGCCCATAGTAAACTGCCGTCAGCGGAACGGTTTGAACAATGGGTGTTTGATGAAGTTCTACCTGCCATTCGCAAGCACGGAGCCTATCTCACAAAAGAGAAGTTGTGGGAGATAGCCACTTCTCCGGAAGCTCTGATAAAGCTCTGCTCCGAGCTGCTTGCTGAGCGGGAAGAAAATGCGTCGCTACGAGAGGAAAATGCCCTGCTGGAGAGTAAGGCAGCCTTTTATGATTTGTTCATCGACCTCAATCACAGTACCAACCTCCGCACCACCGCCAAAGAGTTGCTTGTCCCGGAGCGTCGGTTTGTCCGTTTCCTTCTGGAAAAGCGTTTTGTGTACCGCACCGCATCCGGTAATGTACTGCCCTATGCAAAGCCAGCCAATGAAGGACTGTTTTGTGTCAAAGACTACTGCAATCACGGGCATATCGGCTCCTATACGCTGATAACCCCGCAAGGCAAACTCTACTTTGCTCAGCTGAGAGACATGATTTTGATGGTTGTATGAGAGTGGGAAAGGAAGTGAGTTTTATGCCAGAAGGCAAAACAATCGGTCAGCTGATGGAAGAAATGCGCCAGAAAGCTGGAGCGCAGAACTATCACGGCCATGACTACATGGATCTCCAGCGATTTGCTGAGAACA
>OGFD01000845.1_pt1 | contig 18094 bp, 18 predicted proteins | sample 1570851 | NCBI WGS metagenome assembly OGFD01 (sample SAMEA2582077, study PRJEB24529) | metagenome | biome: Human gut stool | place: China | collected 2011
AGATCAGTAGCCAGGAAACGCTAAACAATATCTTCAAGCACTTTTGCATCGGAAAATAAGTTGTGATAAACAACGATTAATATCGACAACAAATGATAGTTAAGGTGCTCAAAATGAGCACCTTTCTTTTTAGCCTTACTATTGGTTATAATCAATGGTAAGGCTTTTTTAGCACCTTTTTGTACCGCTCTTGTACCTCCACTTTTCAAAAGTAATAATTTGAGACTCCATTTTTGGCAAATGAGTGCAAGATTGCCGAGAGTTTTGGACAATGATGGACGATGATATAAGACTATTGAAAATAAACGGAGTAATGACAGACGACTTTTTCTACAATAAATTAAGTAAAAAAGTATAAAAAGCGTACAAATGACAGCAAGCAAAGAAAGAATTCTAAAAATTTGCGAGTATTGCGGGAAGAGCTTCTATGCATCAAAATCCACAACTCGTTATTGCTCCAAGCAATGCAACAGTTATGCCTATAAGGCAGCAAGACGTGAGGAGAAAGTAAAGATGGCTGAGACAATGAGCCACCGAAAAGCTTCCGAGAAATCCATGTCTGAAATCCTCGTGAAAGAATACCTCACTATTCAAGAGGTCGCTATACTTTTGGGACTAAGCAGACAGACCATATATAATATGGTGTATAGTGGTAAGTTGCGAGCATCCAAGATTACTTCTCGCTTATCTTTAATCAGAAAGCGAGATATAGATTATCTTGTTGATAGTTTGCCATACACCACAAAAAAAAGTGCTTCAAAAGAAGCAGTTCATGCAAACCGAGAGCTACCTGTTCCAGAATATTACTCTGCCAAGGAAATTGCAGAAGTCCACAACACTTATGAGACCGCCATCTATGAGATAGTCAAGAAAGTCAAGATTTCAAGAATATCCATACAAGGAAGAGTATATTGGAACAAGAAAGAGGTGGATGATTATTTTGCACACCTGTCTCCAGATCCAACAATCAGTGAATGGATGACTGTTATGGACATTCAACAGAAATATTGTATGACGAAAACAGCCGTATATAGTTTCGTTAGTCACAATGCTATTCCAAGAAAAATGGAAGGTAACAATGTTCTGTATTCCAAGCGTCATGTACAATTGGCAAAAGGTGAATCCGTAGAAGACCAACTTTATTATACAATACCGGAGGCCATGAAGTTGTATGGTTTAAGTCAGGACCAGATTTATAAGCGTATCAAGAAATACGCTATTGAAAAGGTGAAGATTGGCAAGTATATCAAGATTTCCAAGCGAGATTTAGAGAAAGCAATCGGCAAGCCTAAGGTTATTTAGCGGTTATCAAAAGGTTAAGTTGTACCCCATTACATAACTCTATTATTTTGCAATCGATTTCAAAGATCTCTTAATACGGGATCATATATGAAACATAAGTATCACATTATAAAAAGTAAACATCATGGTAAATACATGTACAAGAGTTTCTCTTCGCCAAAGAGCGATTAAAAACGACCGTATTTCTCTTTATTTGGATTTCTATCCACCAGTACGCAACCCTGAGACTATGCAAATGAGTCGCAGGGAATATTTAGGTATCTATATCTATGCTCATCCAAAGAATGAGATGGAACGTGAGTTTAATACAGATATGCTCAACAAAGCAGAGGCCATCCGTTGTATCAGAACCCAATCACTCATCAACGAAGAATTTGGTTTTTTGGACAAAACACGACAGAAAGCTGATTTTTTGGCATACTTTGAGAAGATGACACATAAGAAAGATGACAAGTGGACATGTGTCTACAAGCATTTCTTCAAATTTGTTCAAGGTCATTGTACATTTGGGGATGTGACAGTGGAACTTTGCAAAAAGTTCAGAGAGTATCTTCTGAATGCAAATCAGTTGAATCGAACAAAACAAAAGGTATCTCTCAACTCTGCAGCAGGTTACTACTCTACTTTCCGTGGTCTCTTAAAAATCGCCTATCGTGACAAGTGGCTGCGTGAGAACATCAATGACTATCTGGACAAGATTGAGCCACAAGATGTAAAGAAGGAGTTTCTTACCCTCGATGAAGTAAAGCAGTTGGCAGCTACTCCTTGCGATATACCTGTACTGAAGTCTGCCTCCCTCTTTGCTTGCCTCACAGGATTGCGAATCAGCGACATCTTAAAATTGCGTTGGGAAGACTTCGAGATAGCTCCCGACCAAGGCTATTGCTTGCGTATTCGTACCCAGAAGACTCAGACCGAGGCAACCTTGCCTATCAGCAACGAGGCATACGAACTATGTGGTGAACCAAGCACGGGTATCGTGTTCAAGGGATTGAAGCGCAGCATGATTAACCATCCTCTTAAAGCATGGTTGAAGAAGGCAGGAATCACTAAGCCATTTTCATTCCATTGCTTCCGGCACTCGTATGCAACAATCCAAATCGCCTTAGGCACAGATATTTACACGGTTTCGAAGATGCTTACCCATAAGAATGTAAGCACAACACAGATATATGCCGACCTCGTGAACGCAAAGAAAAGAGAGACAGCAAATAAGATTTCTCTTAAATAAATCCATTGCATTCATTTCATGGTGCCCGATATTGAAAAAATGTTCAATATCGGGCTTTTTAGTTAAAGGCTCCTAAAAGTTTTACGTGACTCATGCGTGACTCACGTGTCAGTTTCTGCAGTTTTTCCTATTTTTGCGCCACAAATGATTAATAATACGCAATATGAAACAGTTTAAAAAAGAATTTTTGACACAGCATTTATTGGTTTTGTGTGCAATGTCTATCATTGGTGCACTTGTTCGCAACGAAGCTATGCAATATGGTGTAGACACCTTTAGCTGCAACTTGACGTTCGTTATCTCAACCACCATACTGATGGTTGTTTATCTCCATGCATTAGATAGTATCGTACGATTGCTTGCCCCATGGTTTAAGCATATCTTTTGTAATACAGTAAACAATACAGAAAGAAAGCGTCTGTCTTCTATTGCCGTCAATGAAACAAATACATATGACGAGGGGGAGGGGGAAGAGCTAAACCTGGAAGATGTAACTTTCGTCTATGCAGATGAAGCCTCTTCTTGTATTACAAGCTATGAACAGTTGAGACAGGAAGCATTGGAAGACAAAGCCAAGAAGGAAAAGGTCTTGTTAAACTCAGCTATCGATTATACCAGAAGAACTTTTGCTGCCTACATGAAAGAGGAGCATTTGAACCAACTTTGTGACAACATCGCTATTTTCCAGTGTTGTGCCTCTACACACATGAGACATCATTCATTGATTGTTGATAAGGCTATTCGTACTATAGACTTAATGCATTATGCTTGGAATATAGGAAATCTCTTCAAGAAGAAAGGCATTGATACAGCAACCTTTATAAAACAAGTTTTTGCTGATGCGCTGGTTGATGTGGAAATATCCACTATTATAAGGAAATTAAGAATGGAAGGTACCTGCATCATTGAATTACTACCAAGCTTAGATGTTCAAGGCGGAATCAAGACACATTATTGTTGCTGATAAGCATTAAGCGGTTATTCAGAGATTATATCTCAGTGATATTTATCTCCATTACATAACTCATTTACTTTGTACCCGAATAATAAAAAATGAACAGATATGATAAATGAAAGTATCACCTTTGATAAGTTACCACAAGCGGTATCTTATTTAACAGAACAAGTTATCGAGTTGAAGCAAATGGTATCAGCACTTCAACCTACATCATCAGCAAATAACCATATATTGGTTGAGATTGATGAGGCTGCTATTATTATAATGAAGTCGAAGCCAACCATTTATCGATTGGTTAACCAAGGCATTCTGCCATCCTATAAAAAAGGTAAGAAGCTATACTTCTATAAGGATGAGCTGCTTGCATGGATTGAGAATGGTCGAAAAGCTACCAAGGAGCAGAACCATTCTGAAATGCTAAAAGCCATGCAAGGAGGAATGAAGCGCAAACCCAAGTCAATGTATAATTTTTAACTCTATGCCAAATGACAGCTTTAAATAACAATAAGGAAACTTCCATCAATCCAATGATTATCATGGATAAGGCTATTGATATGAGTACTCGCCTATCAGGAAGCCAGTTTCCCGTAAGCATCTTTCCTGCCAAGATTCAGAGAATCATCAAGGAGGTACACGAATGCCACAGTTTTCCTACCGACTATATATCAGCAGCCATACTAACTGCATTGGCTGTTGGTATCGGCAACACGCACTTGGCACAGATGAAACAAGGTTGGCTTGAAAGTCCTATCTTATACATGGCTCTTATCGGAAGACCAGGAGCCAACAAGAGCCACCCACTTAGCTTTGCTATGAAGCCATTCCTCGATTACGACTATGAGCAAAACAAGTTGTTCGAGGAGCAATACAGTAAGTTTGAGGAAAAGATGTGTATGTCTCGCAAGGAACGCATTGAAAATGGAGAGGATGGATTTCCGCAAGAACCTGTACGCAAACGTTTCTTGGTCTCTGATGTCACACCAGAAGGCTTGAGCTATATTCATGCGCAGAACAAGAGGGGTTTATGCCTATGGACAGACGAGTTGTCTGCTTGGTTCAAGAACTTCAACCGCTATAACAATGGTTCAGAGGAACAGTTCTGGCTATCTGTCTTTAGCGCCAAGACAACCATATCAGACAGAAGAAGTTCCAAGAGTTCCATCTTCATTAAACGCCCCTATATCTCAGTAATCGGAACCATCCAAAAGAAGATACTTAGTGAGTTGGCGAAAGGCGAACGCTCCAGCAACGGCTTCATCGATCGCATTTTGTTCGTCATGCCTAACCTTCAGCAGAAAGCGAGATGGAGTGACCGAGAGTTGCCCGATAATATAGAGCGAGATTGGCAAGCCATCATTCAACACCTTATTGATATGGAGTGTCAAATAAATGAGCAACAGGAAATCGAGCCTCATGTTTTATCATTCACAGAAGAAGCTAAGGCAAGGCTCTATGAATGGCAGCATCATTTCTCCGAGCAATGCGACAATGAAACAAATGATACCATTGTCAGCATCTATTGCAAGCTGGAGATATACATCATCCGTTTCTGTCTGATTATTCAATTGGCACGATGGACGTGTGGAGAAAGTGATAAGGAAGCCATCGACCTGCTGAGTGTAGAGCGAGCCATCCGATTGACAGAGTATTTCAAGAACTCTGCCATATCAGTGCAAAATATCCTCAACGAGAATATGCTTACAGCTCAACAACAAGCAATCGTCAACCATCTTCCTGCAACATTCACCACGGCGCAAGCTCATGATGTCGCCAAAGAGAACGACATGAAGTCAAGGACATTGGAAAGATTTCTGAATGATAACATCGGAGTTCTATTTCGCAAAGAGAAGCATGGAGAATATTCAAAGATTAACTCGTGACGGTATTGTCGGTTTTGTCGCTTTTGACGGTTTTAATACCAAAAGCGACAAAACCGACAGAACCGCCACATAAAAAAGAAATGAAATGAGTACACATAGATTCATATTAGAGCCATACAAAGGCATCGCTACCCGACATACATGTCCAGAATGTCATAAGAAACGTAGCTTCGCCCGATATATTGACACAGAAGGGAAGATTGAGTTTCCTCCTTACGTGGGGCGCTGCAACCATGAGCAAAGTTGTGGTTATCACTTCACTCCCAAGGATTTTTTTGAGAAGAATCCCGAGAAGAATGAGACATTCACAAAGGATGAGACTATTTCATATAAGAAGAGAGAAATGCTGAAGCCATTACCCACTTCTTATATAGACGAGAACATCATGCGAAGTTCTCAGAAATGTTATGAGGCGAACAACCTTTTCTTGTTTCTATCTTCTCAATTCGGTGAAACAGCTACTCTTTCTTTGATGGAGAAATATCATGTCGGAACTTCCAAACACTGGACTGGTGCCACGGTATTTTGGCAAGTTGACAATCAAGGTAAGGTGAGAACTGGTAAGGTAATGCTCTATTATCCCGAAACAGGTAAGCGAGTAAAAGAACCATACAACCATATTTCATGGGTACACTCGCTTATCCCCCACAAGGATTTCAATCTCTGTCAATGCTTCTTTGGCGAACATCTTATCAATAAAGACAAGACCAAGCCTATAGCATTGGTTGAAAGTGAGAAGACAGCCTTGATAGCCTCCTACTATCTTCCTCAATTCTCATGGATAGCAAGTGGTGGTAAGAATGGTTGCTTTAACACGAAGTCGTTATCTGTTCTGAAAAACAGAGATGTGGTCTTATTCCCTGATTTGGGAGCGACAACAGTTTGGCAAGATAAGCTGCCAATGATGCAAGTTCTCGGCATCCGTGCAACACTTTTCGACTTTTTAGAGCATCAAGCCTGCGAAGAAGATAAAGCTAAAGGCTTGGACATTGCTGATTATTTGCTCAAAATCAAGCCTGCAGAAGCAAAACTTCAAGCCCTCATCAAACAGAATCCTGCCATTCGGAAGTTGATAGATGTCTTCAAACTCGAAATCGTTGACGAGCCTCAACCACGTTTCCGCACTCCTAAAAGGCAACGTGGTTTCAGACTCTGAGATGATTTGAAAAATCGAGGTATCTGACGATAGCAAGTTATGTTTTGAGTTACTCAAAACCTTTCGAGTTACTCTCGAAAGCACTTGCCTATCGGTAGATACTCTCCAAAGTCGAGTATCTGAATCAACCTATCGGTAAGCAGAGAATTGCATATATGATGAAGAGTGACTTACTGACGTACTGATTCATTGTCGTATTGATATACAGACAGAAAGTATTGTATATATGTTTATATGTATATCATTCATTTGAACAAACGTTAGAACGTTCTATCCAGCCATTTTTTTACACACCTTATAGCTCTGATTTGTTCGCTTTTGCTAAACTTAGAATCGTCATTCGTTTCATTTCCTTCCATAACAGCTTCATAAAGAACAAGAAAATAAAAATCCGAAGGGTTTATCATTCGTTCCATAATTAATGGAACTATTTGTTTTCCCATTGATTTGAGAGGAATGAACTCTGGCAATTTTGCATATGAATATGTGCTTGCACTATATAGTGTCTTAGGATTATGATCTATTGCAAAATTCCATTTATCCACTAAAACTGCAAAACGATTTCTTATGCTGTCTGGAACTTGTGAAGCCAATTCTTTTATTTTCTCTTTCTCTGTATTTGTTAGAAAATCCCTTGTTGATAGGCTGTCTTGTTTGTTGTCAGCATTGGAATTCCAAATGTTCTCTGGTTCATGTACAGTTTGCAATGGTACTTTAACAATAGAGTCAGAAGCCACTTTCTCATAGTCATTTGGTGAGTGATTGGTTTGTTCCTTAAAACTTAAAAAGAAAAAATTTCTTCCCCAACCATTACCAAATATAACATCTAATGGTTCCCCTGTATCTTTCCATATTCTGACTCTTGCTGCAAATCCAAAATCAAATTTAACGTCAGTACTATCATATGTAAAGGTAATAGTATAGTACTTTCTTCCAAATTGTTTTTGGATTTCAGAAAAGCTGTCTCCGTAATCCTCCTTTTTGAAAACTTGAACATCCGATACGTTAGCTTCTTTGAAAAATGGAACATACGCAGGACCAAAAGTCAAAGCCACGTTTCTTGCGCTATTTACAAGAGTACTATTGTCTAAGACCTCTGGTCGCTTGCATGAACTCAGGAATAGTGTACATAATACCGCTATTCCCCAAACTACAATTATTATAGATGTTTTATTTTTCATTGTTTGATTTGATGCTATCCAAACTCTCTACTACTCATTTCCCTTTGCCATTTTTGACACCACTTTTATAAGAGTATAGTCATAGCTTGATCCATCTGCTGGTGGATTGGCATATATGGTCTTCGTAGCCAAAAGTTCGTACTCGTATCCTTTCTCGTATGTAAAGCCTTCAATTCCGTTGAACTCGCATGGCTCCCAAGTCTTTTCTCCCTTTTCTTTTATCAACATACATTCGTGTGGTGTACCCGTCATACCGGTACGTTCTCCTGTTGTGGCAGAAACATATAGAGTTACAGTCTTCTGCTTGTCTTTGGGTTCATCGTCATCATTTAAACAGCTTGCAAACATTGTAAATACTGTTAACAAAATGAAGAGAATCCCGATTCTTGTTTTGATTTTTTTCATAATTTAAAATTTTTAATGTTTATATATGTGTGAAAATATAATTATAATTGACTGTTTGAATGCAATCTTTAATTTGCATTTCGCATGAACATGTTACCAATGACTTGATTATGTCTTTGCCTTCTTATTTTAAGATTGCACTTTCACTATTTTGATGTTTGTAATCTGGTGACTTTGATGTCTTCTTGCCATAGTCAAAACTATAAACAATTTTCAGATTTGCATACTGATTATAACTACGACTTTGATCTATTTGTTTGAAAGAATAATATGATGCAGATAATTCATCTACAATGTTATTCTTCATCATGAATAAATTGTTTGCATTAGCTTCGATAGCCCAATTCCCATGATTCCACATTGCCGATAGTTGATACCGCCAAAATGTCTTTCTACTAATCTGGCTGTCTATCAAATCTCTTGTCGGTGACGCTATGGATGCACCAAAAGAAAAATCCCGAACATAGTAATTTATCATAGCAGTCCCAGAGAATGCAGACAAATTACGATGCTCTGCTCCTCCTCGAACTAAATGTTTAACCCATTGACCGGATAACTTCATATTAAGTGTACCAGAAGGTTTATAGGTTATAGACATATCTGCACTGGGACGATGATAGATACAGTCATCTCTAAAAGTGCTAATAAGATGCCCGTCTCGAATATAGTAATCCGAAATAATCGAATGATTCTGGTAAAAGTATGACACTCCCGTTTGCAAAGCGAATTTGTTAAAATTCAATGTGTGGCTTAATCGTGGATTCAAAAGAATGGAATTATCCATGTTAGAATTACCTTTGAGAATGATGATAGGATCTATCTGCTGTTCTACATTGTTAATCGTATTTATTCTCGGATAGGTGTTTCCCAAAGCGAACATAAATTGAAGTTGCTGTACTTTATCTATCCTATATGTAGCTCTTGCCTGAAGTCTCGGCGTAAGATGATAGATTGACCTCATCCCCTTTAAACGATATGTAAGAAATGAAAGTCCTGGGTTGATGTCAAAGAAGAACCTCCCTAAACGTTGGGAATAGTCTGCAAAAAGGATGGTTTCGGACGAATGCAAATTTTGATTATATGCAGAAGTCCCAATGTATTCGGAATCACTAATTCTCATGAACTCGTATAAACTGAAAGTCAATCTATTTCTATGACTGAACGCCATAGAATAGTTTGCATTCGCTTTGATGTAATAATAATCTTCCTTGACAAGTGAACGAAAAGACACATTATCATCGTTATAGAGACGGTCATAATCGTTTCGAGAATAATATCCATCAAAAACATAATCCAACGATTTTGTGTTAGAAAATGTGTGCAATCCGTAAAAATAGACACTTGGACGATAAGATTTGTTTCTAGTGTTAATGTCCAAAATGCTACCGTTCTTGATTGCAGCAGCAGTTTTCCAATACTCCGTCATTCCATTATTGACACCGTTTTTTGAGGCATTCCATGCCATACCACCTCTAAGCATCCAAATATATTTTCTTCCTCGGTTGCTGATTGATGCCTATACATATTCTTCCGTTTGCCTATTGTCAGCATTATTGTAATGCTGCAGTCTATTCAGTTGATAATCAGGGAAAATAAAAGTCTCATTCTCGTCCATAGACGATTTTGGATTTTCCAAAGAATATCCAGCCCAAAGGTTAAAACTTTTGGTTCCTGTGACAAATTTCGAAATAAGATTGTAATCACCATAGAGATAGCCTATATTCTGAGACGCATCAAGTTGCGTGTAGCCACCATTGTTGAGTGGTTTCATTATTATGTTTATAGCATATGCATCTTTTGCATATTTACCAGTCGGCACATCAAAATATTCCACTCGAGAAACGTCCTTTGGTCTTAAAGACTGTACCTCTCGAAAATCAACTTCACGCCCATCTATATAGAGAGTCGCAGCCCCATTGGGAGTTGTCACACTTCCAGTCGAACGCTCGACAGACACTCCCGGAATCATGAGATTGCTCAACAGATCATAACCAGTTACAGCATGTTTACGTTGCTCTTTTGTAGGAATAGCAAGGATATGATCACCTTCTCTTGTAAGATAAGATGATTTTACAACAACTTCACCAAGTTCTTTGCCTTGGATAAAAGTTTTAGTTGTATCTGGTTTTTGTGCATAAGTTACGTGTAGGCACAAACTCATTATGATGACTAACAATGCTTTCATCTATTGATTTTTTATTGTTTTTATTATATAACGGCGAGACTATATTATTATTGTTATATATGATAGCTAAAAATGATTCGGTAACACTTTCAATGCGCTTATTTTGCGACCATTTGTATTATAGTCAGAGGTGAAAATGGCATGAATGTTATGTTCAGAGTCTATCTTATAGTTTACGTTTGCATCGTAACCATAAGCTTTCTTGGTTGCCTCAAGTTCGTTGTCCGTCATGCGCTGATAAATCACCATGCCGTAGAATGGTTTCAGATTTCCATTCTCATCGGTTGCATCGCCCAGTTTCTGCATGGTGTGCATTTGCAAATAATTTGACTCTGTTTTTGTGAGGAGTAAAACTTGCATATAGCGGCTTTGCATACTTTGACTTGCAGAACCGCGCATGATGAATCCTGACACAGCATCATAAAACCATTCTGTTTTGTTATAGAACTTACCATCGGTATCGCCATGGTGGAAACCTATCAGATGACCGTCTGACTCAAACCAATAATCCATATATCCACCGCCATAAACTGTCTTGCGGTAGTCTGTTTGTGAAAGTCTGCCGTTATCCTGCACTTTATACATGCCTATGACTTTCCATCCATAGCCCTTTACCTTATTTTCAATGTCAGCAGCACTTACGGGCTTTAATCCTTTAAACACACAGCATCCATCGTTGTTAATAATATAAGTCCTATCGAACTCATAGTCAATAACTGTAACTGGTCCGCTAGGTTCCTCAGTCATATCACAACCTGTAAAAGAAACGATGCTGAGCATCGCCATCATAAAAATCATTCTAATTTTCATACGCTTCTTGATATTAAAGGGTTATAACTATTCAATAAACGCAAAAGGAATCAAAAACTTGCATGAGATTTCAAGATTATTTTATTCCTTGTGTTATTTCATCAATACAGGCTTATTATCGTAGCCGTTCATCTTGTTTGTCACTATTGTCGTTCCAAATAACCTCTGGTTCATGTACAGTTTGCAATGGTACTTAAACAATAGTGTCAGAAGCCACTTTCTCATAGTCATTTGGTGAGTGATTGGTTTGCTCTACAAAGGTTTTCTTCTTGGAGAGACAGGCATGACGGAGCTTACTTTGTTCTACACTCTTGAATGGTGGCAGTAGGCATTTCGTAACAGTGTCAAAGACGTTATCCAAAAAGCAACTGTGAAATAATATTTTTTAAGATAATAGTTTGCTCTAATCCAATATAAATCTGTATCTTTGCAACCAGATAAGCGTTCTGTAACACAAGAAACGGAAGAGGCTGAGAAACAATGCATTGCATTTGTTTCCAGAATCTTACAAAAAAGGCTAAAAGGAACGGTACAACTTCATTGCTAACAGGCTGAGAATAAGCATATTACATTTGTTGTTCATTTTCTCTGCACTTGTAAAAAGGGTAGTTGTACCGTTTAAAAGATAAAAGCTTAACTATCAGCAACATCCACATGTTGCATCGGAAAATAAGTATAAATAGGGAACGCAGCGCGTTCCCTATCTGTTAGCCCCACTCCTTCTTCACATTAAAGCAGGGACAGGCTTTGTTGGCAAATTCATTATGACCATGAATCGTGGCTAATGGATATTCCTCCTTCAGCTGCTCAATGAGGGCATGAATTAAAGTGCAAAATCGGCTATTCATGGGCTAAAAAAGGGTTTATGTAATCAGGAAACTCTAATTTTTCCGTTTTTCATCGCTGAAAACAGGTATTGGAAGAATGCATAAAAAACGAATGCTATGATTTAAAAAGTAAATATATATTCCATTCATAACCCAACATACAGACTTTACTTCACACACGAAATATACATACTAAATAGCTATATAACAATAGATTATCCATTTCCATCTCAGCATTATTGTTATGTAGTTTCTAGCTTTCCGAACTATTGATACGTCAATAATTTGTCAATTACTAGCAAAGATAATAAAAAGCAGGCAAACCAAAGAATTTTATCACGTTATTTAACGGAAAAATGCAAAATATGGGGGATAGGAAGATGTTTTACCCCCACTCCTAAGGGTGAAAAATGCCTCTCCTCAGACATAAATCTGTCTCAGACTTGACGTATTTTTGACAAATTCGAGGGGTAAATAAGGGGTAGAATGAGGTAAAGAGAGGAGAAAAAGCAATGCAAGAACTCATTTCCGGCACTAGAGAATGTAGATTATACTTATACATAAAAACATTAATAGCAACTTTAATATACTGGTATAAATGTGTAATAAACAACTAATTACGATGCGTTACCTTATTTACTGCAAGTCTTTAAAACAGAAATATTCTATCCGGTCATTAAGGTCAAGGTCATTAAGGTCATTAAGGTTTCGGGGGAAAAACATTTTCCTATAGTATATATATATATAAATAGTATTTATATATACTATAATATGTACTACTATCGGATGCTGAATATCTTTCACTTTAGAGAAAGCCTCAACCAATGCTTCCACATTATTGCCGTCGTTCACGTACATATAATCCAATCCCATAGCCTTGAAGAAATTACATTCGCACTGACCGTTGCTGTCACGCAAATCTTTCAGGTTCTTGTAAAGACCACCGTGATTCTCGGCAATAGACATTTGATTGTCGTTGACAATAATAATCATGTTTGTACCAAGCTCCGCCACATAGTCCAATCCTTCAAATGCTTCGCCGCCACTTAAAGAGCCGTCGCCTATCACGGCTATGATATTCTCGTTGCCACCGGTCAGGTCGCGTCCTTTTGCTAATCCGCTAGCCAGGCTGACGGAAGTGGAAGTATGACCGATAACAAAGAAATCATGTTTGCTTTCGTGTGGTTCGGAATAACCCGATACATTGTCATACTCTGCCGGATAGAGGAAAGCATCTTTCCGTCCGGTCAGCATCTTATGCACATAACTTTGATGCGATACATCAAAAACAATCTTGTCTTCCGGTGAATTGAATACATAATGTAAAGCAATAGTCGCTTCCACCATTCCGAAATTAGGCCCGAAATGCCCGCCGTGTTCACTCAATTTTTGCAGGAGTGATGCACGGATTTCATTACTTAAATCATTGAGCTCATTAAACGATAACTTTTTTACGTCTGCAGGAGAGTCAATATTTTCTAAATACATATCAATTTGTTTTTTTACGTTTATACCTGTTGTTTTTATCACACTGCAAAGATACTGCTGATTTTAGATTCGGTTTGTATATAGATTACGGATTATTTTACCTATATTACCGACCTTGGAAAATGAGACTGGTAATAAACATAAAAATAGTAGATAATAGACATTGGAGGGCAACATATATGAATAGTGATTATAAAGTGGGTGATTTAATTTATGATGCAAATATTTATGATGCAATGAATACCAATCTAGATGATTTGCATTTTTATAAGCGGTGGTTGCCGGAAAACAAGGATGCGCAGATACTTGAACTTTGTTGTGGTACAGGCAGACTTACTCTTCCCATTGCAAAGGAAGGATATGATATTACTGGAGTTGATTACACCCCTTCAATGCTTGCCCAGGCAAAGGTGAAAGCTTCCGAAGCAGGATTAGAAATAAGTTTTATCGAGGCAGATATCAGAACTTTGAATTTGCCGGAAAAATACGACCTTATCTTTATTCCGTTTAATTCGATTCATCATTTATATAAGAATGAAGATTTATTTAAGGTACTTAGTGTCGTTAAGAATCACCTCAAAGACGGCGGCTTATTTCTGTTTGATTGTTTTAATCCAAATATCCAATATATAGTTGAAGGTGAAAAAGAGCAGAAGGAAATTGCCGCATATACAACCGATGACGGTAGAGAAGTATTGATAAAGCAGACCATGCGATATGAAAATAAAACTCAGATAAACCGTATCGAATGGCATTATTTTATCAATGGCAAGTTTAATTCTATTCAAAATCTGGATATGAGAATGTTCTTTCCTCAAGAGCTGGATTCATATTTGGAATGGAATGGTTTTCATATTATTCATAAGTATGGTGGATTTGAAGAAGAGGCATTTAATGATAATTCGGCAAAACAGATATTTGTTTGCCAGTGTTAGTCCGGATATTGAGGCTCTATTGAGTCTAGTTTCAATATTTTCTCTTTTATGTAAAAATCTGGTTTCTATATTCGTTAGGAGTACAGCCGACACGCTTCTTGAATAACCGGCAGAGGTGTTGCGGATACTGGAATCCTAATGCGTATGCTATTTGGCTCACTGTTTCTTCCGTATCGGCAATATGCTCCTTTGCAAGTTCAATAACCTTAGTCTGAATATGTTCTTGTGGGGTTTTTCCTGTTTCTTTTTTCACCATATCACCGAAGTAGTTGGAAGAAAGGCAGATTTTGTCGGCAAAGTACTTCACTGAAGGTAATCCGTTCTGCATCGGAAGCTGACTTTGGAAATATTCATCCAGCAGTTGCTCAAACCTCGTCAGAGCGTCCTTATTGACATTGCTCCGCGTGATAAACTGCCGTTCGTAAAAACGCATGCAGTAATTCAGCAACAACTCGATATTCATGGCAATTAGAACTTTGCTATGCTTGTCAATACCGTGTTCCAGTTCTATGCTGATTTTCTTCAGGCAGTCCATTACGATTTCTTTCTCTTGTTCTGACAGGTGCAACGCTTCATTCACAGCATACGAAAAGAAGGTATACTGTTTAATCTCCTTTCCAAGAGAAGTGCCGCGAATCAGGTCGGGATGAAAAATAATGCCGTAAACGGGAGGACTGACTTCATCTTCCGTAGTTTCGACACCTGCCGTCTGACCGGGACCGAAACATACAATAGTGCCTTCCTGATAATCATAATATTGTCGTCCATATTTAATGTCACAACTTTTGGTTTCTTTCAGGAAGAGTGCGTAAAGACCATAATTCATTTGGATATGGTTGACAGATTTAGTCGCTTTGGTCAGGTCAACGATACTGACCAGCGGGTGCAATGTCTCAAGTCCGTATAAGTTGTTATACTGGTCTACATTCTCTAATTTTATAACTTTCTCCATAGCTGTTATTAGTTGAACCGTAACAAAGATACACATAAAAAAAATATCTTCATAGAGGGAAAATAACGAATCTGTAATTGGGGTTATCATCTCCGTAATTTGTCTACAATCGCTTCACTTTATTCTCCCGACCTTTGTAACGTCGAATAGGACTCTATACCTCATGTGTGTATGGAATTAAATTAATAGAGAATATGGACAGAAAAAGTTTTTTGAAAAATTCGTTGGTCGCAACAGGAAGTTTGCTGTTGGGCGGTGCGGCTATCTACCGGTTTCTGAATGACAAAGAACCGGCAGAAAATCCGCTTCCACGGACGATAGAAAAAATACATCAGGGAGATATGAAAAAGATACTTGTCATAATGAGTGCAGGGACAAAACTCGGCAATACAGACCGGCTGACCGATGCATACATTAAAGGATTGGTAGAGCGCGGACATTCTGTGACGAAAGTTTATTTGGGCAGTATGCGGATAGAAGGGTGCAGGGGATGTGGAGTGTGTCAGCGTCTCGCTCGTCAGTGCGCTGTCCGCGACGGTATGCAGGATATATATCCCTTGTTTGCTGAATGTGATACAGTAGTAATGGCTTCCCCCCTTTACTTTTGGACAATCACAGCTCAGTTGAAATCATTCATAGACAGGCTTTATGCCATTTCAGTCGATGACAAGTATCCTCAAAAAGACTCGGTATTGCTGATGACAGCCGGTGACGATAATGATACGACCTTTGAGCAGCCGAAACGATATTTCCGTCTTCTCAACCAAGCGTTAGGCTGGAATGAAGTTGGGATATATTGTGCCGGTGGTTGTACCGGATGCGAGAAACTGGCACGGCAGATTGACAAAGAACATCTTGAAAACGCCTATAAACTGGGACTGGAATTATAAATTACATATAGTAACCATGGAACAAAAGAATAAATTAAAACTCAATTCGGGCGGTTTGCTCGTCTTTATCCTTACAGTCGGTGTGTTTGGCATTATAAACACCGAGATGGGAGTAGTGGGTATCCTGCCCTTGATTGCCGAAACTTTTAATGTCTCCGTACCGCAGGCAGGCTGGACGGTAAGTGTTTTTGCATTGGTGGTAGCCGCATCGGCTCCAGTCACTCCTTTGTTGTTTTCGGGAATTAACCGGAAGAAAGTAATGCTGCTTGCACTGGGATTATTTACGCTAAGCAATATCATATCCATGCTTACCTCTAACTTTACCATATTGTTGATTGCCCGGATACTTCCCGCTTTCCTGCATCCGGTATATGTATCTATGGCTTTTACGGTAGCTGCTGCGTCTGTTAGCAAGGAACAGGCTCCCAAGGCTGTTTCTAAAGTCTTTATCGGTGTGTCCGCCGGCATGGTGCTGGGTGTTCCGGTGACCAGTTTCATTGCTAGTGAAATTTCGTTCTCCATGGCGATGTTATTTTTCACAGTTGTGAATGCTTTGGTATTTGTGGCTACTATACTGTTTATCCCTTCCATGCCTGTAAAAGAAAAAGTATCTTACGGTGCGCAACTTAGCGTATTGAAGAAAACGGAGATGTGGCATTCAATCATTGCCGTAACCTTGATTAACGGAGCCATGTTCGGATTCTTCAGCTATATGTCAGACTATCTGAAAACAGTGACGGAAGTCTCCTACAATGTAATCAGTGCCGTCTTGCTTGTATATGGACTGGCGAATATTGTAGGCAATGTGCTGGCGGGGAAACTACTTTCGATAAATGCCAGACGCTCAATAATCATCATGCCTTTTGCACTGTTAGCTTCCTATATCTTCCTGTTCTTCGTCGGAGAATGGATAACGGCTATGGTAATAATCATCCTTATTTTAGGTGTATTGGCAGGTATCGCAAGTAATAATATGCAATACATGATAACAGATTCCGCACCCGAAGCTCCCGATTTTGCCAATGGAATGTTTTTGACTTCCGCTAATTTGGGAACAACGATTGGTACGGCTATATGCGGAGCCTTCATCACGGAAATGGGTACTCGCTATTCTGTTTTCGGCGCGTTTCTTTTTCTGATTGCAAGCATTGTGTTCGTTTATTTACGTGTTCGTATGCCCCATTCCCGCAAACAGGTTAAAATGGATATTTTAGCAGAATGATGAAAAAAATATAATCTGTAATTCGGGTAATAATGTCAGTAATTCATCTACATACAGTCTCTTTATTTCACCGTATTTTTGCAACGTAGAAAGTAGACAATCAATTCTTTAATAATTAAAAATGAGAGATATGAAACGGATTTTATTATTAACAACTGTATTTATTATGATGCTCGGAACTAATTTTTCTTCTGCACAGACAGATGCAGATAACTTTTATAAAAGTGATTTGGTAAGTGTGGAGAAAGTTTCTTTTTCCAACCAGTATAAAATGAAGGTAGCCGGAAATCTGTTTCTGCCCAAGAACATGAAAGAAGGAGATAGATACCCTGCAATCATTGTCGGACACCCTATGGGAGCAGTCAAGGAACAGAGTGCAAACCTTTACGCAACGAAAATGGCGGAACGAGGATTTGTCACACTTTCCATAGACCTTTCTTTTTGGGGTGGGAGCGAAGGCGAGCCGCGCAATGCTGTTCTGCCGGAAGTTTATGCGGAAGACTTTAGCGCTGCGGTAGATTTTCTCGGTACACGTCCGTTTGTCGACCGGAATCTTATAGGTGTAATCGGTATTTGCGGCAGTGGAAGTTTCGCTATCAGTGCGGCCAAGATAGAACCTCGTCTGAAAGCGATTGCAACCATCAGCATGTACAATATGGGTACAGCCAGTCG
>OGFD01000849.1_pt1 | contig 18037 bp, 9 predicted proteins | sample 1570851 | NCBI WGS metagenome assembly OGFD01 (sample SAMEA2582077, study PRJEB24529) | metagenome | biome: Human gut stool | place: China | collected 2011
TCGCCCACATTATCCGGAGTCAATTCACCGGTACGCGGCAAAGTTTCGGTCAGGCGTCCCTTTATCTCATAGTCTGAGGAAAGAATCGCTTTTACCTGCTCTTCCACAAACGGCTGGCCATCTTCCACTACCAAAACATATCCGCAACGGTCTGCCATCGTCCTGATTTCGTCAGCCGGCAACGGATACTGCGAAACTTTCAATACCGGAATATGGCAACCATCCGTATCTGCCTCTTTCACATAATTATAACCGATACCGCAAGCTATCACTCCGAACTCATAATCATATTCGGGATTCAACCCTTCCAGATAATTATAAGGAGATTTGGAGGAAGCTTCTTCCAGCTTCTCCTGCTTTTTCACTAGATCCAGATATTGTTTACGCGCATTACCCGGCAGCAATACCCAGTGGGCACGTTCATGATCAGGATTCAACTGATTTTCCTCACGGATATCGGCTACTTCCACACCGGCACGCGAATGTGCCAGACGGGTAACCACACGCATCAGCACCGGCAACTTCAGTTTTTCCGAGAGTGTATATGCGTAATCCATCATATCGTATGCTTCTTGTTGGGAAGACGGTTCCAGCATGGGAATCATAGCAAATTTTCCATAAAAGCGTGAATCCTGTTCGTTCTGTGACGAATGCATGGAAGGATCATCGGCAGCCAGCACCACCAGACCACCGTTCACGCCGGTTATGGCAGAATTGACAAACGCATCGGCAGCCACATTCATGCCTACATGTTTCATACATACCAAAGCACGTTTTCCTGCGTATCCAAGTGATATCACGGTTATCATAACGCCTCACGGTCACACCGTTCTTTGTATAATTGAAGTCCGTACCGAAATTATAGCTCTTGCCGGCATCGTTTGCATCCACCTCGGAAAGATAGAAGAAACGGTCGTCTTCGTCACCAATCGCATCATTTCCGACCAGACCATAGGTATATTTCAACTTAAACTTGGGAAGAACCTTTTTCAATGGTTTCCAGAACTTCTCGTTCGAAATATCATAACCGACACCGATAGCCGGGAAGAAACCGTAACGTTCCGAACGGTAAAAGCGTTCCGAACCGTTGTACCCGAAGTTAAACTCAGCCATATAGCGATTGTCGAATGCATAAGTAAAACGGCCGGATAAGCCCTGGTTACGGTAAGGCAACGATTTCTGCAAATTGTCTTTCCCCGAATCGTCAGTGATATTGGATACCTTCTTTTCGCGACGTTGATAAACCAGCAAACCGCTTATATCATGATTACCGAAAGAACGGTTGTAAGACATAGCCGCCTCCATATAGACCGTAGACTGTACGTCTGTCCATGAACCGGTAGACTCCAGATATTCCGTCGGGTTGGCATCTTCGTTCAATTGCATGATGGTATACGAGCTATTCTTGTCATAAGATCCTACATTATAGAAATAAGGATTCGATGCACGTCCCACCTCAAAATAGGCATAACGGGAAGTATTGAACAGACCACGAACATTCAATCCTTTCGTGATGAACGACAGGTCCTGTTTCAACTCGAACTGTGCGTCCATCGTCGATTTCGAATAATCTTTATATCCCTTTGTCAACTCGGCATAAGGGTTCGTGTATTCCACACCGTTATTGTACAGTGCATTACCATACAACACGTGCTTGGCAGAAGGCAGGTCGGAAGACGGATAATAAGCCGGAAACAATACCGGATTGGAAACCATGATCTTCTTATACATCGTATCACCGCCATCCAATGGACCGGTGTAATCGTCGAACGTACCGGCCAGACGCACAATAGCCTCAGTCGTCTTTGTCAGATTAATATTTACATTCGACCGTAACTGATAAGTGCTCAAATCGATATTATTCTTATAACCGGCATACTTGTCATTCTTCAGGTTACCATTATCTTTCGAGAAAGTGGCCGCAATATAATAACGGGCTACCTTACCACCACCGCTCACACTCAAATTGGCACGTTGGTTTGCCACAAGCGGATTAGTCATCAACTTACGCCAGTCGTTGGCCGGATACAGATAAGGATTCTTACCCGCAATCGTATTGGCAATCTTCTCGCGCGAATAGACCAACGGAGACAACGGATTACGTGTAACAGCCGCTTCATTGGCCATTTGCATGTAAGTGATCGGGTCTGCCAGCTCTATATTCGACGTATTGGATGAAAATGAATTCTCCACGCGTAAACTGACCTTAGCCGGCCCTTCCTTTCCTTCTTTTGTCTGCACCTGAATAACGCCGTTAGCACCACGTGCACCATACAAAGCGGTTGCGGTCGCATCTTTCAAGATAGAAAAAGCAGCGATATCATCCGGCTGCAAACGAGCCAGTTCGGTAGACGTTGTTTCGATACCGTCGATCAGGATCAACGGGTCTTTTTTATAACCGAAAGTCGTCACACCACGGATAAAGAAATCGGCATTGTCCTGTCCCGGTTCTCCACTACGCTGGTAAGCTATCAAACCGGACATACGCCCGGCCAGTGCGGTAGTCAAGTTACTCGAAGGCACTTTCAGCGCAGCCGGCTTCACCGTCTCGATGGAACTGACCATACTCTCCTTCTTCTGAGTACCGAATGCCACTACCACCACCTCGTCAATGCTGACAGCATCTTCTTTCATCTCCACATCGATACGTTTCTGGTTTCGTACCACAATCTCCTGTGTCTGCATTCCCAAAAAAGAGAATACCAGTGTGGAACCGGCGGGAACATTAGACAAAGTGTACTCACCGTCCATATCGGTAGTGACACCGTTGGTCGTACCCTTCACCACCACGGTAACAGCCGGCAGCGGTTCACCGGTTTCATCCTTAACCACTCCTTTTACAACCCGGTTGTCAAGTACTCCGGCATATCCCGACGCACCACAGGAAAACAACAACAAGGCTAAAATGAACTTAAAAACTTTCCGGAAAGAAAGTTCTTCAAACATGTGTTTTTCCATACATAATTATTTTAAATCTATCACTTTATATTATCATAAAAACATATTAATAAGAATTATATTTATCATATGCAAAGTAAGCTTAAAAAGAAAGGGAAATCAATAGAGAAAAAAATTATGGATATGGAGAATCTTACCCTAAAAAAAGCGATCAAAAACTTATGATAAAACCAATCCGGTTTAGAAATATTTTGGTAACTTTGAATACAGATAACGCGAACTGTTATATTCAGATTTATCAACCCTATACCTGACAAGACATGCCACGAATTAAAAATGGATTCAAAGGAGAGCGTACCATTGTATTACCGGCTTTCCTGATCGAAAAATTAAAACAAGACCCTCTGGGCCAGGAGCTATATATCACTGATATAGGCTATTATCCGCATGCCAATTTTCATTATTGCGAACGTACCGCCGAAGAGGTTAATGAGTTTGTCCTTATCTACTGTGTAGAAGGACAAGGCTGGTTTGAACTGGCCCACCGGCGGAACGAAATCAATTCCAACCAATTCTTTATTCTCCCCAAACACGTGGCACATGCTTATGGCAGTAATACCGCCAATCCCTGGACCATCTACTGGATACACTTCGACGGGAAAAAGGCGGCGTTCTTCAGTAGCGGATTCGACCGTCCATGTAACATTACTCCCGAAGCACACTCCCGGATAAAAGAACGGCTGACGCTCTTTGAGGAGATTTATTCCGCCATCAATTCCGGATACAACAAGAATTATATGTTGTACGCCACCACCAGCCTGTTCCACTTTTTAGGTTCTATGAAATTTATCGGAGAATACCGTGACTGCGGTTCTATGAACTATTCACGAAAAGATGTAGTACAGCTTGCCATTCATTACATGAAAGAGAACCTGAATAAGAAGATTCGTCTGACGGACATTGCCGGTGAAGTAAAATTATCCACTTCTTATTTCTCCAACCTGTTCGAAGAGAAGACCGGATCTTCGCCTTTGCGGTATCTGAACTATCTAAGAATACAGGAAGCATGCCACTATCTGGATTTCACCGATATGAAAATCAGCCAGATCAGTCCGTTGGTGGGTTATGAAGATTCTCTCTACTTTTCCCGGTTATTTACTAAAACGATGGGCATACCTCCCTCGGAATACAAAGCCAAAAAGAAGGGATAAAAAACATCCTGTATCATTCCGAAAAATCCAAGTCAAACCGGTAGACGGTCCGTTGTCTGTATTCGTTTCCGAGTCTTAACAGGCACGAAGGGAAATGAGGATGCGAAGGCGTATCCGGAAAGAACTGCGTCTCCAGGCAGACTGCCGTATCGGGGGATTCATAATAGCCTGCCGTATAGAGTAATACCCCCGGCAGATCCGTCATCACTGTCAGACGGCGCTTGGATACAGGTTCGCAGAGACAAGCCGCCAATACCATATCATGGGAAGGCTGTTCTTTCAGGATATAACAATGATTATATCCCCTATTATCACGCAACTGCTGATTATCCGTATATATATCCTCACCAAGTTGTTTACGGCAAGTGAAATCAAAAGGAGTGCCTGCCACCGGAGTTACCATACCCGTAGGGATAAACCCGGCGTTTGTCTCTACTATCTTTTGGGCAGGAATATACAATGAATGCGAAAGAATCTTCTCCTTTGTTCCGCTTAAATTGAAATAGGCATGATTCGTCATATTCAAATAGGTAGGCTTGTCCGACACTCCGAAATAATCCACCGACAATTCATTGCATTCGCTCCAGCGATACTCCACCGTTACCTCCAAATTACCGGGATATCCTCCATCGCCATCCGGTGAAGCCAACATAAAACAGATGCCGTCAGCCAACTTTTCCCATTTCCACAATCGCTGATGAAAACCGGAATAGCCTCCATGATTTGTATGTCGCCCGTCATTCGTCTCCAACCGATAGGTAAGGCCGTCTATCAGAAACGATGCGTTTGCGATCCGGTTGGCAAAACGACCGACCGTAGCTCCCATATAATAGGTATCGGACAAATACTCCATCGGATTATCATAACCGGTTATCACATCCGTCAGCCGTCCTTCACTATCGGGTACCCCCGCTTCAATCCACCGGGCTCCCCAATTGGTAAATCCTACCCAGGCACCGGAAGCATTGACTACCTTAAAATAAAAAACAGGTTCACCCATTGCCGTATAACCTGCGATTTCGTGTATTACCTTCATTATAAAGTATTGAAAAGAAAAAAGATCCCCATATGCAAACCTATGGAGATCTTCTCATATAAAAATTAAGCGTCACATAAACTGCGGTGAATTTGCGCACCTTGATGATTGATATCCAACTCTATGACTTTATCCAGAAAGCCGGCAGCTTCCGGGATTTCATCCAATCCCAGATAACCCAGTCCCATCACATAATTGCAATGAATGCGGTTCCGCTTGTTCAAGTCGTCTTCCCAAATAGCCAGATCGGGCAATGAAACGGCAAAATAATCGATGCGGCAAGTATCAAACAAGTGCTTTTCTCCATGTTTGATCAGCTTGTTAAAACAACCCCGAGCCCGGTTCTCATCTCCCAATGCACGCCAGGCCAGACCTTGATAAAATATCTTATCCGGCTGCTGATCGTTATAATAGAATGCCTGCTGCGGTTCGGCGGAACCGACAGTCGCTTTCTCGAAGCAAACTTTCGCCTTCTCTTCATCACCCAAACCCCGGTAAGCCTCTCCTTTATAATACCAAATATCATTTTCTTCGGCATTTGCCAGTTTGCCCTCTCCTAAATTGTGGGGATACTGATCCGTCTCTTCCAGCAAAGCTAATGCGTCCGCATAACGCTGTTCACGCAATGCCACCCTGGCAAGCTCCACCCGGCACAACACGTACTGACCGGTAATCTTTCCTTCTCCACCTTCCCACGGATGAAATTTACGACCGGCAATCAATGCTTTCGCCTCATCATAACGTCCCAGTTGATTATAGAGCGTGATGCGTTCGATAGCCAAGTCATCCCGTTCTTCCGTTGTGGACAAATGAGTTTCAAGAAATGCAAGACGCCGTTCATGCGAATACCCCAAACGCTTGTACAATTGATCCAACTCCATCAAGATACGTGAATCGTTCTCATCCAGACGGAATGCCTTTTCCAACGCCTCCAATGCTTTGGCCTTATTATCCTGTTTGTTATAATACGCCAATGACAAGTTACGCCATACGGTAGGGAAATCAGGACAAATAGCGGCCGAGGTCTCCCAACATTCAATGGCACGGTCATACTGCCGGGCAGCATACCAGAAGTTCCCCAAGCTGTAAGCGGCCTTAGCAGCCCGGTCGTTCAATTCCAAGGCATTTTGCAAAATCAAGACCTCTTCTATACGGTTCGGAAAACAATAGGAGTGGTCTTCCTTTTCCGCTTTCCGGTAATAGTCCAGTGCATGCGCTTTCTCTCCCCGGCAGGCATGAAAATACCCGAGGGCATAATAAATCATCGGATACACTTTACGGGTTTCCGAAAGATAGCTTTCCAAAAACAAAATGGCTTCATCATACAGACCCGCACCGCCAAAGTCGAGCGCATATTCAATAAATGTATGTTCCCAACGGCGCATTAATCCAGTCATCTCTGCCAGTAAATTCTGATCCTCCGTCAATAAATAATGCTCGAAACGGCATCCCATATTGAAACGGTCTATTTTCAAAGATTCCCGTATCAGTTCCAATGCTTCTTCTTTCCGGTTTAGTTTACGCAGAATAGAGGCTTTCAACTGGCGGGCCTTATGATTGTGCCAGTTACGGATGAGCGAACGTTCCACCTTATCCAAAGCACTCTCATACTTACCCCTTGCCGTATCTATTTGTGCCAGGGCATAATAAGCGGCATCCTGCCAGGCCGCATTCCAGGCCGATTTGAAAAACGCATCATAAGCTTCGTCCATCTTTCCCTGCATCTTGCAGCTCCAGCCTAAATTATAATAGGGTTCACCGTCATATGGATTGGGATTGCGTTCGGTCAGCGTGTCCACAGCCGTACGGAAATACTTCTCGGCAGCAGTAAACTGCCCTTTACGCATCAGCAACAACCCGATGGCATTATTGCACCGTACATCTCCCGGTTCACGCCGCAAAGCTTCCTGATAATAATCCATCGGATTATAGGTAGCATGGCGATATTGCTCCAAATGAAGCCCGGTCAGGAACAGTTGTTCCATCGAAGCGATCTCCTTCGGATCTTTTGCTGCCTTAGCAGGATCCGGTACCGGTTTTATCTCCGGCTTATCAGCCTGATAAGTCAACATTACCTTGCCCTCGCTATCCCGGACCTCTACCCGGATCTCTTCCTCTTTCAACCCTTCGGCCGGGAAAGTGGCAATGAACGGCTCTACCGGAGAAACCTGAATCGTTTTATCGAACAGCAATGCTCCCCGGATATCTTTCACCAACAGATGCACATCCTTGTTGACACCTGACGTATAAAGAACCAAACGGGCATTGCCGTCTTTCAGTTCTACATTCAACAGGGCATCCTTAGTGGCGTTCTTTACATAACCCACCTCGCTGTAAGGCATGAAATATTGCACCCACGACTTCTCCTCATAAGGTTGCAACCATGAAAAGTCCGGCTGGTTATCCGTATACATTCCTGTCATCAGTTCGATATAAGGTCCGTCCTCATCCGTAAGATTCCGGTCCCAAGCCTTGCCAAAATCCCCGTTTCCCCAAGTCCATTGTTTCTTACCCGGAGAAACATGATGGTCGGCAACATGTAGCAAACCTCCCCGGATATCGTCTTCATAACCACCTACAAAATCATATTTCGATTGGATAGCCATATAAGAAGTGGGAACAGGAATATTTTTATATTTGGAAATATCCACCCCGGCCGAATAGTCTTGTTTATAATACACCCCGGTAGCAATAGGGAAAGAAGATACATCCCGCTTACCATGATCGAACACAGCATTTACATCGGGTGGGAACACCGAATGGTAATGGTCATTCACCACCACGGCCGGATTGGCCCACCACAAGAATGTCTGAGGAAATGCTGTACGATTATAAATCTTCACATTAATTTCAATATAAGCCTTACCCGGATAGAGTGTAAAACCCTGCATCCCTTTGGTACGGAACATGCGCTCCACTTCATTACACCAGATCGTTTTACTGCCGTCGGCATTCTCCTCGATAGAAAAATCGGTAGGCAGAAAAGTAGAGGGGCGGTGATGTTGCGGCCAGTTGAACTCGATTCCTCCTGATATCCACGGACCGGTAAGACCTACCAAAGCAGGTTTCACCACTTGATTATAATATACGAAATGGCGTTGTTTCACCTTATCATAAGCCATGTGTATGCGACCACCCAATTCCGGCAGGATCATGACCTTGATATATTCATTCTCGATAAAGAGAGCATGATATTTCTTTTCCACTTTCGTATCGGAGATCTTTTCCACCACAGGGTAAGGGTAGACAGACCCGCTACTACCTTGATACACTCTCTTTTCCAGGAAAATAGGATTCTTTTCTTCCTTTCCTATTTCATAGGTGGGAAGTAGAATATCCTCTTCCCACGCGCGTACCTCACTGGTATGCACTGTACTCTTAATCAGATATTGAGTTACTTTTTCCATACTATAATAATTGCTATTTTATTAATTCTTTTTCCAATTCTTCCAGACTCTTTCCCTTGGTCTCGGGTAAATAGAGTGCTACAAATATTCCGCCGGTAAGGCAGATGATGCCGTAAAGCCAGAAAGTACCGGCCGCTCCCAACCCGTTATTCAATACCGGGAAAGTATAAGTAAGGATGAAACAGGCAGCCCACAAGGCGAAAGTGCAAACCGACATCGCCACTCCACGAACCCGGTTGGGGAAGATCTCGGAGATAATTACCCACATGGTTGTAGCCAACGTCATGGCATAACATGCAATGGCAGTCACGACAATAATCAGCAACACGACCCCGGTAATGTGAAAATAATAGGCTGCCCCCATAAAGGCATAAATCACAGTCAGCCCGAATGCCCCTATCAAAGTAAGTGCCTTGCGTCCCCAACGATCGACCACGAACATGGCCAGAACCGTAAACACGACATTCGTAATTCCGGTCACAACGATATTCATCAGTACATCCGATACTCCATATCCGGCAGCCATAAATATCTCCTGTGCATAATTGAATATCACATTGATACCGCACCATTGCTGCAAAACGGCCATCACAACACCAATTACCAGCACTTTACGCATGCCGGGACGCAATAATTGCTTAAAGCTACCTTGCCGGTTTTTATCCGAAGACGCCACGGCAATCGCTTCCAATTCCCGACGGGCATAATCAGATCCGCCCATACGGGTAAAGACTTTTAAAGCGGCTTCCCTACGGCCGGAAGAGGCCAGCCAACGAGGACTCTCGGGAAGTATAAAACTAAAAATGAAAAACAAAGCAGCCGGCACAGTCATCGCCCAAAACATCCAGCGCCATCCCATCTGCCCGTTCCACGATTCACGTATCATTTCATACGTAGCTCCTATCTCCACCGGCTCCGCGATCTGCCAGTTCACGATCTGGGAAGCTAAAATACCCAGCACAACCGTCAACTGATTGATAGCGACAAAGCGTCCGCGCAGATGAGCCGGAGCTATCTCCGCAATATACATCGGCGACAGGCTGGAAGCAATACCGATGGCAAACCCGCCGACCAGTCTGAAAACATTGAAAAAAGTAAAGGAATTGGCGGCTCCCGTACCGATAGCGGTACAAATAAAGAGTCCTGCCGCCAATGTAAGAACCGGCTTCCGACCGAAGCGGTCACTCATTTTTCCGGCACTTAACGCACCTATCAGGCAACCTATCAGTGCACTACTCATCGCCCATCCTTGCAGTACGGGATTACCTGCTATCTGAAAGTATTGTTCGTAGAAAGGTTTCGCACCTCCTATCACTACCCAGTCATAGCCAAAAAGAAAACCTCCCATAGCCGATATCAAGGCTATCAGGAACAGATAAAGATTCGATTGTGTTTTCATCAGGGTCATACAAATATTAATCATTCATTTGATGACCGCAAAGTAACCGGGATTTACCCTATAAAGAAATAGAGAGAATCACTTAAAGTATGGACGATTTTACTTTTCCGGTTCGCTCCTTCTCCGTTTGCATTCTTTCCGGAATTCATTAGGCGTTTTTCCGAACTGTTTCTGGAATTGCTGGATAAAATTACTTGTAGAGTTGATGCCGACCAACACACTCACCTCATTAACCTGACAATCTTCCTGCGACAAAATAGTGGCTGCACGGTTCAGCCGAATGAAACGGATAAACTCCACCGGACTCATATTTACAATGCCCTTCAGCTTTTTACTAAAATTAGAATGACTCATATGGATCTTTGCCGTCAGTATCTCCACATTAAAAGTGGGATCGGATATGTTTGCATTCACAATATCCACCACCTGATTTACAAAGTTCTCATCAGACTTATTGATCTCTACCTGCCCGATCGGTATCAGTGGTTTGGTGTTCTGCAGGCTGATGTCCCGGTTTTTGTTCACTATCAAGCTTCTCAGCAAAGCCGATAAGTAATTCAGGTTGAATGGTTTCTCGACATAAGCATCCGCCCCGGCCTCCAGTCCCTGAATCTTCGTGCTAACGTCATTCTTCGATGTCAACAGCACCACCAATATATGGCTGGTAGCTATCTCCGCCTTCAATTTCCGGCAGAGAGACAATCCGTCTAAATTGGGCATGATGATGTCACTCAATACGATGTCTACCTTATTATGTTCTATCACGTCCAAAGCCTGTCTGCCATCGGCCGCCGTCAGGACAGTATATTCTTCATGCAACTGTTCCGATAAGAAATCCACCACATCCGGATGATCGTCTACAATCAACAGAGTAACCCTTATGCTGTTTTTATTCAGCAGAATCTGCCCGTCGTTCATCTCCACCGTCTGTACATTCTCGGTTATCTTCTGGCGAACCGGAAGTTTAAGCACGAAGCAGTTCAGCCCATCCATCTCCTCGTAGGTCAAAGTACCCCGGTGCTGCTCCACCAAGCTCCGGCAAAGCGATAATCCGATCCCCACGCCTATATTCTCCTTACTGTTTTCTGCCCGGACAAACGGTTCGAAAATCGCTTCATGCATATCCTTCGATACCAACAAGCCGTCATTTATAATTTCAAGTGTCAGGTATTCGTCATCACGACTCACCCGTACCGTAATACGAGCGTCACTGTATTTTATAGCATTGAATATCAAGTTATTCATTATCTTGTCAACCGCATCCTTATCGGCTATTACACAGATATCCGGATCTACGCGGTCTGCTATAATCTCAAAAGTCTTATTCTTTTCCGAAAGCAGCACAGAGAACCTTTCTTTCAAGGACTCAATCAGATGCAATGCCTTTATCTCCGAAAAGATCAACGGTTTATTCATGTTTCCGGCCGCTTTGAAGTCCAATAATTGATTTACCAGATTCAATAACTGGTCTACATTCTGTTTGATCAATCCCAGATAACGTTGTATATTCTTCGGAAACTGTACAGACTCCTGTATCACCAGATCCATCGGACCACTGATCAATGTCAGAGGCGTACGTATCTCATGCGTAATATTCGTAAAGAAAGCCACTTTGGATTCATAAAGCTCCTTCTCTTTCTCGATTGTATAAATCAGATTCTTCTCCTCATTTCTACGGGCAATTCTTTTCAGGTAAGAACGTATCCAGTAAAAAAGCAATGAAAACACTACCAGAATATAAATGATATAAGCAACAGGCGATGCCCACCAAGGCGGCAGTACATCAATCATCAAGACCTTCTCCGATTCATCCCATACTCCCATATTATTCGCCCCTTTCACGTGGAGAACATATTTTCCGGTAGTAAGCCCCGCATAAGATATCACATTCTTATCCGTATAGATCCAGTCATTATCGACGTTACTCATACGATAGGCATACCGGTTAGCCCCCGGAGAAGCGAAACTCAATGCAACGAAACGGATACTGATGTTTCGCTCGTCGTATTTAAGTGTTATTTTATAATCCTTATCATACCGGTTGATGACATTGGGGAGAAGGTTTTTCCCATTTACAAGAAAATCTGTGAAATAGACGGAAGGCATTAAATCGTTTCTGACGAACTGCTCCGGATTGAATGAGACCAACCCATGCATGGTTCCCATAAAAATCGTTTCTCCATCCACCACAACCGCCGAGTTATAATTAAACCGGGAGACGCTCAAACCGTCTTTTTTACCAAACACCTGTACTTCTTTGCTCTCCGGATTCAGACACACAAGCCCGTGGTTCGTTCCAAACCAGATATTTCCACGAGTATCCTCCACAGCCTTGAAAACAATATCGTCCGGCAATCCCTCTTCAAGCGAATAGACTTCGAAAGCCTCATCCTGAAAACAACAGATACCTCCCCGGTCCGTGCTAAGCCAGATGCGTCCCTTGCTATCTTCCAAAATGCTGCTGACCGAATTCGAACTGATAGAACCGGGCTTACCATCCGCAAGATACTGCTCCGCCTCCTGTGAACGGATATTATACCGATATACCCCATTTCCCATTGCCGCAATCCAAATATTCCCCTGGCTGTCTTCTTTGATATCCTGTATATATCCGTAGCCGAACTCCGTCACTTTCTCAAAATGCATCGTCCCTTTTTTCGCCGTATATACGCCCCCGCCGTCGCTTATCCAAATAGTACCTGTATGATCTTCACAAAAAGCAAAGATGCTTTCCTCTTTCAAGCCCAGTTCTTTACCTGTATAATGCGTCACCTTCATAGACGGAGACACCACATCCAAACCATTCTTAAAATATCCGATCCAGATATTCCCGTCGATTTTCCGGATACAGGTGACCGTAACAGTAGGATGCGTATTGACCGGAGTAAAAACAGACATATTCTTATCGAAAACCGAACAGCCCTCATCTTCCGTTCCCACCCAGAGCTTCTGGGTCTCTTCATCCCAATACAAACCATGAATCCACTGGCTCTGTACACTCTGCGGATGATCATTCGGAATATAAACCGTAAAATTCTCCGCACTACGGCTCTGATAATTCAAACCGCCATACAACGTACCTACCCAGATCCCCTTTTCCCTATCGGTATACATCGTTGTTACCGTATTATTACTAAGCGAATGCGAATCGAAAGAATCATTTTTGACATTAGTACAGCTCCCGGTCAACACATTATAGATATAGATACCATTATTCGTACCCACCCACAATTCCTCCTCCTTGGACATCATCAGGCAACGGAGCATTACCTTATCCACTTCCGGAAAATCATGCAGGGAAAGTGTTTTCGTATCCATCTTATATTTCAGTAAGCCCCCCTCATGCAAAGCTATAAGCAGGAATTCCTTATAAGACAGCATCGTATAAACTCCTTTTCCCTGAAACATTCCGGTTTCTTTCAATACCCGCACAAATTCGTCTTTCTTCCTGTCATACCGGCAAATGCCCTGTTCGATACAACCGGCCCAGATCGTTCCCTGTTCATCTACCGTCAGTGACAACGGCCCGCCCTTTCCAAATACCGTATCCTCCGATATCGAATAGAGTCGATAGGCTTTTGTCTGTATATTCACTTTCAGTATACCACGGGAAGGTAAGACGACCCACATATTCCCCTCCTTATCGGCAACAATATTTGAGACCCAATTATATAAAAAGTCCGCACTCTGGTCGGGATTCAACCAACGTTCCAAATACGTAAAAGTTTCCAAAGCCGGATCATAGACAAAAACTCCGTCGTCCGTGCCTATCCACAAAAGCCGGTTAGCGTCTTCACACAAAGCAGCAATGTTATTATTCCGTCTGTTCGCCACCGGATCATAACAATCCAGCACCTTAAACTCGCATCCGTCATAACGATTCAGTTTGTTACGGGTTCCGATCCACATATAACCGTAGCTATCCTGCAATATGGCTTTCACTTCACTATGCGACAACCCGTCTTCATTATTCAAACGCGTAAAATGTACCTGCCCGAACAACGATATACATAGATTAATAAAGATGATAAAACACAGAGTTATTCTCATGATTATATAATATATAAATGCAAAAATAACCATAAAGTATCAAAAAACGCCTTTTCAGACCAATATAAAGTCTCACAATATAAAATTTTGATATCAAAATATAAAATATTCACTCAAAAGCCGGGTAATCCCCATCAAAATTAAAATTTGATACTTTTTCATTTTTATCGAATATCCATTGCGAAACCACTCTCCTATATTTGCATCATGAACAATAACCTTTAATTATTTTAATGCTATGCTGAAGATCAAAGAAGGATTTAAAGGCGAACGACTGATCAGTCTTCCCTTATTTGCTATCGAGAAGTTCAAAAAGGATGAATTAGGCAAAGAGTTATACCTTACTAATATAGGTTATTTTCCAAATGCCGAATATCATTACTGCCGGAGAGAAGCAGCTAATTCTGCCGACTATATTCTTATCTATTGCGTAAAAGGCGAAGGCTGGCTCGAATATAACGGAAAAAAATTAAAAGTTGCAGAAGATCAGTTCTTTATCATTCCACAAGGCATGTCCCATGCTTACGGAAGCAGCAAAGGGAAGCCGTGGTCTATCTACTGGATACACTTCAACGGTAAAAAAGCCGGGTATTTCAGTAAAGGTTTCGATATCCCTCAAGATATGCCGTATAACTCACAATCGAGATTCAAAAACAAAATAGATCTGTTTGAGGAAATATTCAGTACCTTGCAATCAGAAAGCAGTACCGAACAAATGTCTTATGCCACCAGCGTATTTTTCCATTTCTTAGGCATCATAAAGTGTTCTAATTCGGGAAAGAAAGAATCGGAAGCCATCAAAGAGAGTAGCATTATCGATACTTCCTTGAAATTCATGCGGGAGAATCTGCACAAGCATCTTTCTTTAAGAAATATGGCAGAGCACGTGAATCTTTCCGTCTCTTACTTCTCCAGAATATTTATTGCCCAGATCGGCACTTCACCATCCAAGTATCTGGCACAGCTCCGTATGGAGAAAGCCTGCCATTATTTAGAAGAAACGGAGATGAAAGTGAATCAAATCAGTCCGTTGGTCGGATTCGATGATCCTCTTTATTTCTCAAGGCTATTTACCAATTATCTGAAATTATCTCCTACCCAATATAGAGAAAATAGAAACAGAACTCTATTTTTCAGAACAACAACACAGACAGCACATCATACAATGGCCATATAAATACTTTAAATACTGGATTACAAGTTTTTTTGCCATATCCATGTAATCCAGTGTTCAAAGTAGTATCCTCTTCGCCCACTCACTCCTTTTTACATTTCAGGACTAACTTATATACGTGACTTCCAGAAGCTTTTATTAAAAAACAAGCATAAATATCCTTATTACCAATACATAACAAGTAATTCCATAGCCATATATGCTCCGCCATCATTTTTCTATAAAACCGGGATATCAAAACATCCGGATGTTGTCACACAAAACATGGGGATGTTCTTATATGCAACATGGGGATGTTGTGCATGAAAACATCCCCATGTTTTTACACCTAAAGTCTATCAAGAATCGAATAATAAACTATCTTACCATTACTTAATCAGTATATTTCTCGGAGTAGTCAATACATGCACTTTAGCGGTGCGTCTTCTCCACTTACCGAAACAACGTACACTCCTTTTTCCGACAAAGGGATAACCGTATTGGAAAAGCCCGTATTAACCGTTCTGCCATCCATGGCATAAACCACCACCTTGTGGTTATCCACTCCCCGGATCACTACTCCGGAATCTACAGTAACGACTCTGAAATGATCGGACGCCGCAACTTGCCGGATACCCGTTGCCGAGAAACCGGCCGTCGCAAACTTACTACCGGCATATGACTGGTCCAACGTCTGAACCCCTACCGTATATTTACCTTCACCGAACACACGCATCCGATAAGAGTTGAGAGCGGAAGAAAGAGAAGTCTGCAAATCAGTACCGACTTTCAGCTTACCGGTTTCAATATCTACCGGGATCATGGTGTACAGTTCACCGGTAGTCTCGTTACGAACATAAATATTATAGCGCAGGGCCGCTTCGGGGGTCTCTTTATCGGAACCGGGTAACCAGGTGATCAGGAGTTCATCCCCCTCCATCGTAGCCGTAACCTTGGCGGGAGGCTCGGGAAAAGTATTTCCGGGAAGCCCGTTTTTCTGAGGATTGTTCTCATAAACCCGCAACGGTGAAGAATAATAAGAGTCGGGAGCTTTATCGTAAGTTCCTACATAACCGCCGACTATCAAGTCCATATTGCCGTCGCCATTCACATCACCCATATTAATACCCCCGTCCTGATTGACCGGAACCACCGGATAAGATTTATCCATCACAAACTTTCCTTCCGGAGTCTGATAATAGATACGGTTTCTATATCCGGAACCGTCACTGGGTTCCCCGTTTATCACCATATCCATCCGGCCGTCACCATTAAAGTCGGCAACCAACGGATTGGCCCTACTGACTCCCAAAAGGTTGCTTTCTTTTTCCGAAACATACCGATAGGTACATTTACCGTCCTTATCAACCGTGTTGTAGAACAAAGAAGCAAGACAAACCCAATTATCGCCATTCCCGGTACTGATAATATCCAATGTTCCGTCACCGTTAATATCTGCCAACGTGGATTGTCCCTGAAAAGCGCCGTAAATATTTGCCGGAGTCTCGTCTGCAAATGAGCCGTCACACTTGTTGATATAGGTTTTAATTCCGGTAGACGCCCGGTCACTATATCCGGAAAATTCAATATCGAGCCAACCGTCGTTATTCAGATCGCCAAACATAACCGAACCATTGGTAGCCCCCTCAAACACTTGTTGCTCCTGATGGATAAAGGTACCGCTCCCACGGTCATTCAGATACAAGTCCACACGCCGCCCCTCGTGATAGTTCATCACAACAACGTCCGTATATCCGTCGTGATTATAATCGCCTACGGAGATCGGATTGTAAAAACCTTCATCTTTGTATGGGAAGAATCCCGGATTGGCAACTTTCTCAAAACGATAATCATTCTCTTCTCCCAAGTTCCGATACAAGGCCACAATCTTAACATCACCGCTTACATTCCAATCTCCTCCCTGCCCCATAATCAGCAAATCGAGATTCCCGTCATTGTTAAAATCAAAAAACACTGCATTGGTATACGTACTTATCGGCAGATAGGATTCCTTTTCAAGTGTAAAAATTCCATCACTATTACACCGTACAAGAATAGCCAATTCATCCCAGACGTGGGCAATCCCCCCGATACAGGGCAACGCCATAAGCAGACAGGCAATCAATCTCTTTTTCATAAGTCCCTCCTTTTATTCTTCTGCCGCCAACCCGCCGGGGCCGTCAAATTTATACTCAAATGAATCAAACCAGGCACTTCCGCCATCCGCTTTCGTATTATAGGAGTAAAGGCCTACGCGGGAACCCTTCCAGTCGCTGGAACCTTCCCGAAACGAATCGCCGCAGTCCAGATAATTCTGTCCGTCCAAACTGTAGGAAAATTGATGATTATTCGTCAAGGCGTCGATCACTAATTTCACATAAACTATCCGGTCATCCGCTCTCTCTATTGTTTTAATCAATTTTACCTGCCCTTCATTCTCATAATAGACAACCGGCTGCAACACTCCGCCGTCCATTTGCATCAAGATACCTGCACCGCAGAATTTATCACCGATACATTCCAGACCGGCCCGTTGTCCTTCTGTCATATCCGAATAATCCATCCGAATGACGGCTTCTCCTTTGTATCCCATCGTTTTCTGTGTAAACTGATTACGGGATTCGCGCACGTTTTCTGCCTTTAACGCTTTAATTTCCAGCCATCCGGGACGGGATGTCAAAGACCAGTTTTCGTTTGCCGGATTGTGGTTGAACTGCCATTGCAAAGCTAACTTATCCGATGTGAAATCGTCACTCGATTGCGGGGCATGAGGGGTTAGATTACATTTTATAGAAGGCTTCTTGCAGACTTTCATCGGCTCGCCTACTCCATTCTTGTCATAATCCATGCCGATAACCGGGAAACCGTCTTCCCATACCACCG
>OGFD01000870.1_pt1 | contig 17685 bp, 17 predicted proteins | sample 1570851 | NCBI WGS metagenome assembly OGFD01 (sample SAMEA2582077, study PRJEB24529) | metagenome | biome: Human gut stool | place: China | collected 2011
CTTTCGGATGCTACATGTTAACATTTTATCATTTTTATCATTTATATTCAATATATTTATTCATTTTCTCCGATATGTCTATTAATATAGATATTTTTTGTATATTATAACTACATTTTTACACTGATTGTATGTTTTCGCTTATACTGCCTGTTGAGTTATATACTGTTGCATGACTTTTGTTTAGTTTGTAATGTTTAGGGGGTAAGTGTGAAAATGCTCCCCGATATCTATCCGATATCGGGGAGCAAAGCTTATTATTGATCATGCTTGCGATGCAGCATCTACAAACACCTTGATTTGTTCGGCTTCTCCTGCATTATTTATCTCTGCCGAGAACACATACCAGTGCACGATGCCAAAAGAATGAGCATTAATGCCGCGATCACCGCGTTTATTATTCTTTTCATTTATTATCTCCATTTTCTCCACAATAACAACGTCATTCTTCAAAACGAATGTGCCGAAAGCATAAATATCGGCTCGTCGACATATGCCTGCCTTGTTTAGGTTAATTATACAACATATTACATTTGTCATTTTGGGATGAATACATGAATCGTTTTTGATGCTTGTGTGGATTTTTAACAAAAAAACTCCCCACGAAGGATCGTGGGGAGCTGAGATAAAAAAGAGATTATTTCATTGATCTGAAGATAAAGGTTGCTATCTGTGCGCGGTTGCAAACGCCGTTGGGAACAAACTGAGTGGCGGTGTAGCCCTTGGTGATGCCCTCGTCGAGTGCCCACAGGACAGCGACGGAATAGTATGCGCCGGACTGAACGTCCTCAAATGTGTTTGTGCCGCTTGCATCGGGGGATTTCTCGCTGCGCCAGAGGAAGGTCACGATCTGGGCGCGGCTGCAAACGTCATAGGGGCTGAACGTGGTCTCGGTCGTGCCCTTGACAATGCCGTTTTCAACTGCCCAGAGGACTGCCTTCTCGTAGTAGCTGCCGGCAGCTACATCGGTGAAGGAGGTAGTGGTGGCCTTGGGCTCGGGAGAGCCTGCCGCACGCCACAGCATGGTGACTGCCTGTGCGCGGTTGCAGGAAGCGTAAGGCTCGAAGGTGGTTGCGGTGGTGCCCTTGACTATGTTCTTCTCTGCAAGATCCATTACGCTGTCATAATAGTAGGTTCCCTCTTTGACGTCGCTGAACGGATTTTCGAAGCCCTTGGCCTCGATCTTCCAGGTGGACTTGATCTCGGGGTCGATGGTGCCCTTTGCGGTGATGTAATCTGCAAGAAGGTTACGGGCCTGGCCCTTGTCCTCGCCCTGGATCATATCGTACTGGGTGGAGTAGATAACGCGGCTTTCGTCGTTGGGCTTAAAGTCGCAGCCGTGCTCGTTGATGTAGCTGACGTAGTTGCCGCCGCCGTTGAAGCGATAGTTGTTGATAACGATGGTGAAGGTATCGGTATCCTGAACCTCTTTGCCGTTGTAGGTCATGGAGGCTATGCGGCTGCCGGAGGGAGCGCTGGGGTCAATGACATAGCTGAAGCCGTCGCCGTAGATGACATCGTAATAGGTAAGGCCGCCTGTGATGCCGTAGGTGCCGTCCTCGTTGGTAACGACCTTGGAGGCGGAGCACTCAAGCCAGGTGCGTACTTCCTTGCCGCTCATGGTGATCTGGTAGAACCAGTTCTCGTAGCGGTAAAGGCGGAACATATCGCCAAGCTTGATATCGCCTGCCGGGATGAGGTTTGCGGCATTGCCGGAGGTAAGAGGAGCGGTGATGGAGAGCTGAGCCGGGGTATCGTCGCTCTTGTCATTGGGGGTGTTTTCGCCGGTGCGGTCGTATGCTCCCCAGATCTGGACCTGGTTTACAAGGTCAACGAATGCCGAAGGAGCGGTGCCGAGGCCGGAGGCGGTGAAGTCGCCGCTTGCCTTGCCGATGGGCTTGAGCATGTAGTCGTTCCAGGTCGCTGTCTCATACGGCTGAAGTGCTGCGGTAATGTCTGCATCCGGCTCGTAGAGTGCCTCCGTAACGCGGCCTTCACGTTTGGTCATAGGCTCGTTTGAAGCCTCAACTGTGTACTCGCCGGTGGACTTATTGTAGGTGAACAGTGCGCGGCCGACAACGGCTGCCTTGGTGCTCGGGGAGATAACGGGGATCTCCTTGCCATCGGTGTTTGCGATCTTGGTAACACCGTTGCGGTGCTCATGACCGGAGAAAACGAGGTCGATGGAGTTGGTGGTGGAAACAAGCTCACGGATGAAGTCGGAGTTCTCGGGGTCGCCGTCGATGCCGCTGTGGCTGACGAGGACGATGAGGTCTGCCTGTGCCTTCATCTCGGCTTCGTAGTGCTTATAGGTCTCGACAACGCCGGCAAAGTAGATGCCCTTCCAGTTTTCAGGAACATCCCAGTTTGCGATGTTGGGGTTGCCTATGCCCATGACTGCGACCTTAACGCCGTCATACTCCTTGATTACGTAAGGAGCATAGCCGTTCCAGGTTTTCCAGTCGCGGCTTGTGTCGTTATTGGTGCTTGCATCGAGATAGTTTGCCATGGAAACGCCGACCTGAGATTCGGTCTCTGTGGAAGCGGAGGTCAGGTAGTCAAGCTGGCGCTGAAGAATATCCATGCCGTAGTTAAACTCATGATTGCCCACGACCCACATGTCGTAGTCCATCATACGCATGACCTTCATGGCAGGATCCTGTGCATCCTTCTGATAGAACGCATAGTAATAGGTCAGCGGTGTGCCCTGAATAGTGTCGCCGGAGTCGCTCAGGAATACGTTTTTGTACTCTGCGCGCTGCTGCTTGACATATGTGGCAACCCTTGTCATGGCCTGATAATGGGTTCCGGATTTGTCTGCGTCCTGCGTGTAGTCAGTTGCAAACTGCTGTCCATGCACGTCGGATGTGTCGAGGAAGAGTATCTGAACCTCGTTGGAGTCGGCAAATGCAGCCGGCACCATGGTCATTACCATGCACAGTACGAGCATGAATGCCAGAAAGCGTGACAGTCTTTTCTTCATTCAAGTATCTCCTTTGTTTATTTTTTTACACCGAATCAATTTCGATGCTTTCAACAAAACTATACCCCTTCTTCCGTACTAAGTCCAGCGTTCATTTCATTTTTGGCATTAGCACTAATTACGGCGGAAAAATGCTTAAAAATTCTGCAATATTTACATTTCCTTAATGCAGGTTTTACATTTCGCGCCATAATCTGAGATTTGTTGTGCTCACGAGAACTTCACAAAGCCCGTGAGCGTTCCGAGGGGATAGCCGAGCGTCCAGTCGCTGTCGCCGCACTTGGGGCAGACGGTGCCGCGCTCGTGCAGCTCGTCGATGTAAGCCTCGGCGCGCTGTATATACATATTGGTTTTTGCAACGTGCTTGCATTTCGGGCAATAGACGAGGTAATTTGCAAAGCTGTCGTATATGCCCTTTTTCCTGTTTTCCTTCTCCTCGTAGGACAGCGCTCTCGGGAGGATATTGTGATTTGTATAGCTCATTGTTTTGCCTCCTCAAATCAGGTGCTCGCGCTTCACGCTGTCATAATGCTTATCGAGAAACGGCACGATGACGCTTCGCATAAGGCGCATATCGAGATTAAAGTAATACACCGCAAAGAGCGCGGCAAGCGTAAGGCTGCCCATGCCCATAATTTTAGCCAAAACTTTCATGCTGCTTCTCCTTTCTTACCAGCCCATCTCATCATCGAAATCGACGAGGGTCGGGTCAATGGGCTCTTCGTGCATAACGCTCTGCATATACTGATTGACAGTCTTGCGCGCTTCGTTTGTGGGAACTATGCGGCAGTCCATAAGAGAATGCGGCATCCAGATAATGTTGAATCTGTCGCGGTGCTTATGGAACTCCTCCTCAAGAAGTCCCTGCGCGCCGGCCATGCCCTTGCAGCCAATATCGTCGTACATGATGATGGTATCGCAGTTGAACTTCTCCGCTGTCTCCCACATCTGCATGAGGTGGCGGTTGCCGCCGACGGTGTGGGTGCGCATCGGGGTTCTTGCATGCCAGTCGGCAATGTCGCTCATCATGGTCTCGCGATCGGTGGTATCAACGATATTGTGGCCGGTAAGCGAGTCCATATTGATGACCGTCATGATGCCCCAGCAGTTATACAGCCACTGCACGCCGTGGGCATAGTATGTAGAGCCGCATGACCATGCAAGAGCACGGTGACGCGCAAGCGGGAATGGGTGGATGTTCTTGCGCACGCACTTTTCAAAGACCTTGTTTATCTTTTTGTTTGCCTTCTTGAAATATTTCGTTCCGCCCTGCTGATAGAAATAAATGCGGAACAGGCCCTGAACGACGGAGTTGAGCGCGCCGTTATCGCTCTTGGCGTAGATATCCCAGCGGTTGAGCGAGCCGCGGTTAAATTCGTTGGTGTCCTCGATATGCTCGATAAACGTATCCCAGTTAAACGGAACGCCAAACTGCTGCTCGAGGAACTCGATGGCGGAATAAACCTCGTGAACGCCAAGCTCCTTGGTAGTGGGATCATCGTACATAAGAGGCGTTGTGAACGGATGAACCGCTTTTTTGCCGTCGTTTGACAGCGCGCGCCACATAGCCGTATTATCCATCATGTTCGCGTCGCAGGGGTTATTCGTCGTCAGCCAGCAGTTGCCGATATCGGGGTACTCGTTTTCGACGGCGACACCGACCTCAACAAGAGGCAGGGTGCACATATCGCCCGGAATGCCGCAGGCAACGGCCTGATCGACATAGTAGCAGCCGAGCTGCTTGCGCATGAGCGGCAGCATGAACGCCGCGTGCTGCTGCATGTTTATCGCATAATATCCGGGGAAGCCGAAGATTATGTGCTTGGGCAAAGTGTAGTCAAACGCAACTGTAACGTCCGACCACTTGGTCTCGCCGAGCCTACGGTCGGCTCGCAGGCTCTTCCACAGGGTGTCGGTCGAGTCGGAGATCATGCAGTCGAGCGCATACAGGTCTGCTCTGAGCGCCTCGCCTCGGTCGCCCTCGATCCACTTATCTACCATCATGGGAGCTGCAAGATATGCCGACAGCCAACGGTATTTCCAAAAAGCCTTTGCTATTCGCACCGGATCATGCATGACGAATATCGCCATCTTGACCCAGGTACACAGCCATTTGTAGAACGCAAACGCCGTGTCCTTGACTCCGCGCCACTCGCGGCGGGCATAGAAGTTCGTGCCTTCGATGTATCTCTGACCTATGTAATGGCAGGGCTCGTCACCTTTGAGGAAATGCTCAAGGGTACCGTACTGCTCTTTGATGCTGATTTTTCTTTTCCACATAGCTGTTTCCCTCCTCGATCATGCGTTAGCCTGGAGCTTTTTGATCTCAAGCGATTCGACGAACGCCTGAAATCTCGTGCGCAGCTGGCCTGTTGCGGCGTTTGCGTAGTCACGCTCTATCTGGCAGGTGGGTATTGCCGACGGAACGTTAAGTCCCTCGGCCAGCCACTTTGCGGCGATGGCGCGCTCATAGCCCCAGTATTCGCAGAACTTCATGTTCTGAAGGATTATGCCGTCGGCCTTGTATTCCTTCGCAATGTCGTACAGATACTGCTTGCGCGCGATGATATTTTCCGTGCCCATCGAGCGCGGACACTCGTTTATCTTCATGTAATGCTCTGCAAGCGCGTCAAGCGGATGCTGTCCGGGCTGCACGGCTATCTCTTCCCTGCCGGGCAGCGAGCCGAAGCAGTAGCGGTCGGCTACGACACGCGCGCCGCACATCTCGACAAGCTTTGTAAACTCCGGATCGTCGATCTCGCTACCGACGAGCATGACCTTTGCCCTGTAATCGGGCTTTTCGTCAGGCTCACGGGTCTTAAGCTCCTCGGCCGTCTCGCGCAGCTTATCAACGATAAGATATTTCGGGCACACGAGCGTGACAAGCTGGATAACGTGGAACTCATAGCCTGTGATCGTCGGATTATCGAGCTTGCGATAGCTTCCTATCTCGGTTATGAGGCGGCAGATCTCATTATGGCGCTCTATAGCGTCCATGAGCTTTTCCTCGGAGTAGTCAATGCCGTAGGTCTCTTTCATGGGAGTGAGTATTTTCTTTTCGATCTGGCGGCGGAAATATCCTGCGTACCAGTCGCCCTTCTTTATCGGCATGTCGATGCAGACGGTGAAGAACTTTTCGTTCGGAATGAGCTTGCAGTAATCAAAATACTGCTCCATGCGGTTCATCGTGGTGCAGCATTCCTGACCTATGAGAGCGGAAATGAAATTGTATCCGCCTTCAAACGCACGCTCAAGTATGCTCTTGGAATAAGGGCAGGAGCGATTCGTCATATAATAGGTCGCAAGGTCCGGATTAGTACATCCCGGAGCGCGCAGTCTTACGCCGAAGCAGCCCTCAATATCGAGCAGCGGCTCTGGTATGTAAGAACAGTTGTAGGCAAGTGCAAGCTTGCCCTCGGAACACGCCTGCTTTACAAGCGCGTTGTTCGCCTCCTGAAGGAGACTTTCAAAATAGATCAGATGCTTCAGGTCTCTCATTATGTTCCCCCGTTTCATATGACTGCGACAAATATGCACACGCAGCCTAGATGTTATTATTTTATCACTCATAACGTCAAACTTCAATTTATTTGTACATTTTCGCCATATCGTATAATATCGATGCTATTTTTTGTGCAATTTAACAACAGTATATGTAAATTGCATTAAGAATTTTACATTATCGCTAATTTTGTCCCGGAGAAACAAATACAGGAGCCTGCGCAAGGAAAAAGACCTCACGCAGGCTCCTGTGATCGCTTATTCAATTGCTGCGCAGTTCGGCAACGGTGTCGGACACGATGCGGATAATTTTCTCTGCCTCGTCGGGAGTGTTATATCTCCCAAGACTCAGTCTTAGCGAGCCGTGGGCAAGCTTATACGGCAGCCCCAGTGCGAGAAGAACATGGCTCGGATCAACGGAGCCGGACGCGCATGCAGAACCGCTCGAAGCTGCAAGGCCTTTCAGATCCAGTTCGAATATGAGCGATTGCCCGTCAATTCCGTCGAATGACATGTTGAGAGTGCCCGGCAGGCGCGGTGCGGTGACGCCATTGACCTGTGATCCCGGTATTTTTAAAAGCCCCGACTGTATCTCGTCGCGCATTGCGCAAAGGCGATCGGCTTTTTCGTTTCGCTCGCTCATTGCCTCGGCAAATGCCGCTGCCGCGCCGACAATCCCGGCGACGTTCTCCGTTCCGGCCCGGTGGCCGCGCTCCTGCTCGCCGCCGTCAATATACGTTTTGGGTGCGCACCCACGGCGTGCATACATTATTCCGACTCCCTTCGGGCCGTGGAACTTGTGCGCCGACATTGACAAAAGGTCGATGTTCATCTGCTTTACGTCTATAGGCAATATTCCTGCCGCCTGCACGGCATCGCAGTGGAACAGTACTCCTTCCGAGCGGCATATGCTGCCTATCTCGGCAACCGGCTGTATGGTACCCAGCTCGTTATTTGCAAGCATCACCGATACCAGCGCCGTATCCGGGCGTATTGCTGCCGCCACATCCTCGGCGCGGACAAGGCCGTTTTTATCGGAGCTTACATATGTCACCTCAAAGCCCTCTCGCTCGAGAGCTTTGGCGCTGTTCAAAACGGCGTGGTGCTCTATATTGTCCGTGACTATATGCTTTTTCCCGCTCCCGGCAAGTCGGTGAGCAGTGCCCTTTATCGCCCAGTTATCGCTTTCGGTACCGCCTGAGGTGAAATATATCTCCGCAGGATATGCATTTATTCCTTTTGCGAAAACGCCGCGAGCGTTTTCCACTGCCTTATGCGCACTGCGTCCGAGCTTATACAGCGTCGAGGCATTGCCGTATTCCGCGAGCATATAAGGCTTCATTGCTTCAAACGCCGCATCGGACAATCGGGTCGTTGCCGCGTTGTCGGCATAGATAACACCCATTTTCAGTTCTCCGCTCCGTCCTCAACGAGGACTTTCATCGTACCGCCGCATACCATGCCGTCGGACTCTGCGACCTCGCCGGTGAGGTCAATGTCAACTACCATGTAGCGTCCTGTTCCGATTATGTCAACCGCATCGCGGATGACCGCTCCCTCGCTGCATCCGCCGCCGATGCTTCCCGTCACCTCGCCGCGAGGGCTTACGGCCATCTTCGCTCCGGCTTCACGAGGAGTTGAGCCTTTAGTCTCGATGACCGTAACTATCGCCTTGGGATCGCGGTTTTCGGCAAGGTATTTTATTACCGAAAGCTCAACATCGGAATCATTGCAGCAGCGCACTCCGTCCTTACTGTGCTCCGGCAGGCGCTTATAGGCAACGAGCTCTGCAAGGATGGATATTGCGATCTCGCCCGGAGTTACCGCGCCGATATCAAGGCCGATGGGTGTGCATATTCTGTCCATATACTCCTTCGGGCAGCCTTCGGCAAGGAGCATCTCCAGAAGTCCCTTAACGCGGCGGCGCGAACCGATGAGTCCGAGATAGGCAGGCTGCGTGCCCTTGAATATCTCGCGCAGGCAGTCGGCGTCGTGAGTATGGCCGCGCGTTATGATAACGATATAGTCGTAGGAGGTAATTTTGAGCTGCCTTATGCAGTTTTCAAAGCTGTCGCACAGCACCTGTGCAGCATCGGGGAAGCGTCCCTCATTTGCAAACGAAGGCCTGTCATCGCACACATACACTTCAAATCCGCTTTTTGCCGCAAACTCACACACCGGCAGCGCAATGTGGCCGGCTCCGAGCACGATAAGGCGCTCGGGAGGCGAGAACGGCTCGCCGGCGACACTGTGTCCGTCGTCGCTTTCTTCAAACGTGACGTCGGCAAAGCAGCGGCCGCGCATATCCGTATGCGGCTCATACGGCGCAAGCGTTTTCTTTAGGCTTTCCGCCATTATGCCCTCGGAGCCAGTAAACTCCGTTTTCAGCGTAAGTTCCTCATTGTTTTCGACTCTTTTCAGAATTTCTGCATAGATGTTATTCATCGCAGCTCCTCCTCAGTATAGTAATAGTATATTTGCCGGGGCGATGCCGAGCTCCGCCGGGAAGCTCTGCGGTCGCTTATCCTTGCTGAGTCTCCACCATACGCCCTGCGCATCCGCGGCTGCGGTGCGCGGTCTGAACTCTATTATCCACTCAAACGGCTCCTCCATCTCCTCGATGTACTCAACGGCAAATCGATTTGTCGGCGCAGTGGGATTAAAATAATGCGCGCGTATGCCTATTGCTTTGACATCATCCCCCACGCTCTGCGCGGTCGTCAGCGTCACGCCCCATTCGGGGATGTACACCTCGTGCTCACCGCGCTTTTCGGCGGAAGCTATGTTCTTGCAGCCTGTCAGTATGGCCGCCGGAACGCTTCCGGGGTCTGCAAACAGCGCTTTTGTCTTGTTCTTTGTAAGGAGCTTTCCGCCGTCCATAACAGCGATCTCGCGGCTCATGTTATATGCCTCGTCGCGGCTGTGCGTCACCATGATGACCTCGCGCCCGAAGCGCGCGAGCACATCGCGTATTTCGATCATGAGCTTATCGCGCAAATGCGCATCAAGCGCAGAAAACGGTTCGTCAAGCAGCAGTAGCTTCGGGTCGCTGACCATTATTCTCGCAAGCGCCGTGCGCTGCGCCTGACCGCCGGAAAGCTGCGCAGGGCGGTGGTTTTCAAGTCCCTCGAGCCGGAACATGCTCACATATTTATTAAGCCTTGCTTCCTTTTCTGCCTTGTCCTTTATATGCCGCATGCCGCACAGTATGTTCTGCCGCACGGTCATATTGGGAAAAAGCGCATAGTTCTGGAACATATATCCGACCCTGCGCTTCTGCGGCGGAAGATTTATGCCCTTTTTGCTGTCGAACAAAACGGTCCCGTCAAGCTCGATGCGCCCTTCATCCGGCTTTTCTATGCCAGCTATGCATTTGAGCGTCATGCTCTTGCCGCAGCCGGACGGGCCGAGGAGGCACGTCACGCCGTTTTCCGCTTTAAATTTCGTCTCAAGCTCGAATGAGCCGAGTTTTTTCTTTATATCTACTGTCAGGCTCATCTCTTCACTATCCTTTTCTGCCGGCTTTCAAGCAGGTTCACCGAAAGCAGCACGACCGTGCTTATGGCAAGGTTTATCATGACCCAGAACAGTGCGCCGGCGTCGTCGTTAGTGCGCCAGAGCTGATACACCGTTGTGGATATAGTCGCGGTTTTGCCGGGGGTAAAGCCAATGAGCATGCTCGTTGCGCCGTACTCGCCCAGTGCTCGCGCAAAGGCAAGGACTGTGCCTGCCAGTATGCCCTGGCGGCAGGCCGGCATGCGGATGCGCCAGAATATATATGTGTTGCTGAGGCCGAGCGTCTGCCCCGACTGCGCAAGCGAGGGATCAAAGCTCTCAAACGCGCCGCGCGCCGTGCGGTACATCAGCGGAAACGCAACGACAACCGCAGCGAGTATGCCGCCGTACCACGTCATTACGAATTTAATTCCGAACTGCATGAGGAATATGCCGACAGGCCGCTTCGTTCCGAAAACGAGCAGAAGAAGATAGCCGCACACCGTCGGCGGAAGCACCATGGGCAATGTGAGGATAACGTCCAGAATGCCCTTTATGGTGCGCGGCAGCTTTGCGGCATAATATGCAAAGAAAATGCCCGTGAAAAATACTATTACACAGCTTATTCCCGCAATTCTCAGCGAGTTTATAAGCGGATACCAATCAATGTTCATACCTTTTATATACCTCGAATTGGCAGCACATTAAATGCGCTGCCAATTCTGTTTGCAACTTATGCTACGCCGGAGAAGCCGACATTTTCAAATACCTTCATTGCGGCGTCGCTCTGGAGGTACTCAAGGAATGCCTTTGCTGCATCTGCATGCTTTGCGTTCTTCATGACGGCAGCAGGATAGATTACCTGGCCGCACATATCCTTGGTCGCGCTGTCAACAACGGTGAGGCCTGCGGAGAATGCGTCGGTGCAGTAGACTATGCCGCAGTCAACGCTGCCCTCGGAAACCTGAGTGGTGACTTCCTTGACGTTGGTGCCGTAGGTGATGGTGCCTGCGTTTGCAAGAGCGGTCTCGTCAAGCTTGTAGTAGGCAAGGATCTTCTGAGTGTACTGGCCTACGGGAACGTCGCTGTTGCCCATTGCCATAAGTACGCTGCCATCGGCAAGCTTTGCGGCGAGGTCGTCAAAGCCCTCGATGCCCTTGGGATTGCCCTCGGGAACAACGAGAACGACCTTGTTCTCAAGAAGGTTTACGCGGCTGTCCGATGCGACAAAGTCGAGGCCTTCGGTGTTGACTTCCTTATCGGCCGTGATATCGAGCTGGTTCATCTGCTTCTGGCCTGCGGAAATGAACAGGTCGCAGTCTGCGCCCTCCTGGATTTGGGTCTTAAGTGTGCCGGAAGAGTCGAAGTTGAAGGTCAGTGTAACGTTGTGATCCTTCTCGTAGGTCTCTTTGATCTGGTTGAGGGTTTCGGTCATGGATGCCGCCGCAAATACAACTACCTCTTCGCGCGCTTCCGGCTCTTCGCTTGCCTTCGGCTCATTGTTTGAGCTGCAGGCGGCAAGGGCAAAAACCATTGCCATTGCCAGTGCTAGGGACAGTAGCTTCTTTGCTTTCATTTGTTTTCTCCTATTTCAGAAAAATACTTATATAATCGCGACTTAACGCTGCTATATACAGTAAATCAGCTATTCTCTTTATTTTCTTGCGCAGTCGTGGACCTCGTTCCTCAGCAGTCCCATTGCGTGAGGGATAGTGTCCATGAATACGTCCATGTTCTCCATGCAGGCTTTCGGGCTGCCGGGGAGATTGATAATGAGCGTTTTTCCGCGGATGACCGACGCTGCGCGCGAGATCATCGCATGCGGAGTTATTTTCAGCGACGCTGCGCGCATCGCCTCGGCTATGCCGGGTACGTTTCTGTCGGCAACGGCGAGCGTTGCCTCAGGCGTTGTGTCTCTCGGCGAGCAGCCGGTCCCGCCGGTCGTGAGTATGAGGTCTAACTGGCGCTGATCGCACAGGCGCATAAGCTCCTGCTTCAAAACGCGCACGTCATCAGGGATGATCAGCTCTTCGACGACCTCATAGCCGGAGTCGGTAAGGCGCTTTGCTATCGCCGGGCCGCTTTCGTCCTTGCGCTGACCGGCAGCTCCCTTATCGCTGAGCGTTATGACCGCCGCCTGCCAGGGGAAATGCCCCTCGCGCTTTTCGATGACCATCTCGTCGCCGACTGTGATCGTGCCCGGCTCTATTACCCGGGCAAACACACCCTCGCGCGGCATGATGCAGTCGCCCATCTTCTTATATATCTCGCAGTGACTGTGGCACTGCTTGCCTATCTGCGTCATCTCAAGCAGCACGTCGCCGCATCTGAGCAGAGTTCCGACGGGCAGCGAGCGAAAATCAAAGCCCTCGACCACGAGGTTTTCGCCAAACGCGCCGGGAATAACGTTTGCTCCCTTTTCGTTGAAGGCAGCGATTTTATCGGCGCTCAGCAGACTTATCTGTCTGTGCCATTTACCGGCGTGTGCATCGCCGTCAATGCCCCATTCGGTTGTAAAGTGTGCGCTTTTTACGTCGCTTTTTTGCAGTCCCTTGCGTTCGCTTGTACACACCGCGATTACTTTTCCCATGTTTATCCTCCTATTTGGCTCATTATGTGCTGTTCGGTTATCTGCGCGCCGTCATCAAAGCAGTGCGCTCTAGGCTTTAGGTAAACTGCGCTTTCAAGCGCCGACTTAAGCTCTGCATCAGTGCATTCAAAACGTATGAGCGCGCGAAGATCCGTCGTATCCGAGTAGCACAGGCAGGGCTTCAGCATACCTGTGCTCGTAAGCCTCACTCTGTTGCACTCCGAGCAAAATTTGTGGCTCACTGCATCAATGAAGCCGATCCTGCCCTTTAACAAGCCGCTTTTATAATAATGTGCAGGTCCGTTGCCGCGCTTTTCGTCTGTTTCGGCAAGATCCGGCCACCTTTCGCGCAAAACAGTGAGGATATCGTCTGTTGATACGCGTTTCATGGTCGTGCCGAATCCAATTGGCATAAGCTCGATAAAGCGCACATCAACGGGCAGCCTTCCGGCTATTTCCGCAAGCTCGGCGGCATCGGTTTCCGTCTGTTCGAGCAGCACGGCATTTACCTTTGTTTTTATTCCTCTTGCACAGCATTCTTCCAGGACGCTCAGCAGCTTTTCTGTTCCGTTTCCGCTATACCCGGTTATTTCGTTATAGCGGGCGGAATTAAGAGTATCGGTGCTTATATTTATTCCGTCAATGCCGGCAGCGGCAAGCGCCGGGAGTTTATCGGCAAGCAGCAGACCGTTTGTCGTGAGCGTGACCTGATCAACGCCATGTGTGTTTTTAAGGTGGGCAATAAACTCGGTACATTCCTCACGGACTAGCGGTTCGCCTCCGGTTATTTTAAATTTTGTTATCCCTATCTCGATCGCCGCTCGGCATATGCGCAGTATCTCTTCATACCGCAGCACATCGCAGTGGCTTACAGACTCCACAGCCTCCGGCATGCAGTACCTGCACCTCAGATTACAGCGGTCGGTTACGGAAATGCGCATATAATCTATCTTGCGCCCGTATTGATCGAGCATGCTTTAGACTCCTTTTCCGAAGCCGCAGTTGGGGAAATGGCAGACCGGGCAGTTAAGGCACAAGCCGCCGTTGCCCAGTCCCGACAGCCACTTTGCCGTCACGGGCGTATCCGTTACGAGATACGGCAGAACGAGGTCAAATATCGTTCTTTTGGCGTACATTACGCAGCCGGGCAGACCGCAGATCGGCCGGCCGTCGGGATAGTATGACACAAGAAACATTGCCCCTGGGAGCACCGGCGCACCGTAAGAGACGATCTTGGCTCCCGTGTTTTTAATTGCCAGCGGCGTTTTATCGTCGGGATCCACGCTCATGCCGCCGGAGCAGAACACCATTTCGCAGCCGTCGTCGAGCATTTTCTTTATGGCCGCAGTAATTTTCTCGTGATCATCGTTTAAAACGACGTGCTCAGCCATCTCGCAGCCGAACTCGGCAAGCTTTGCCTCAACGACGGGCGTGAACGTATCCTGTATGCGACCGTAGAACACCTCGTTGCCGGTGGTGACAAGGCCGTATTTTCTCGGCCTTACGGGCACAAGGCGAATGATCGGCTCGCTGCCGGCAAGCTTTTTGGCCTGCTCCATGCGTTCTTTGGCTATGACAAGAGGTATTACTCTTGTTCCGCACAGCTTGTCACCCTTTTTGACCATGAAGCCCGAAGGACGGGAGGCGATCATCATATCGCCGAGGGCATTTATGGCGCGCAGGCGCTCAAGATCAATGAGCAGGAGTCCGTCGGAGTCGGCTATAAGCTCTATCTTGCCCTCTTTGGGCGCTGTGGCGTGCATATTCCCGCTCTGGCATATGCTGCGCAGGATATCTGCCGCCTCATCCTCATGGAGCATATTCTCGTCCTTTTCCCAAACGTAAATATTATCCTTTCCTACACTCAGAAGTACGGGAATATCCTCCTGCGTTATGATGTGTCCCTTGCGGAACACCGCGTCCTTGGTAACGCCTTTGATGATCTGAGTAATGTCGTGGCACAATACCTGTCCCACTGCGTCTTCGGTTTTTATCAGTTTCACAGCTGTCCCTCCAAATGATATCTTTCAACTATGCCTCTTACCGCCGCATAGCGTTGACTCCATTTTTTAAGCGCTTCCTCATCCCGGCATTTTGCCCTCGAGCGCTCAAAGCGCTCGTCGATCGATACGCGCTGCGTGCCGGAATAGAGCTTGTCGCTCAGGTACAGCAGCTCCGTCTCTGTAGAGGCGCGGCGCGGAAGATCGTGATGCCCGGCAACTATGCTTGCAAGGGCAGGATATGCGTCCATCGTGAGTATGTGCGCCGCGTTTTCCGGGTGGTTTTTTCCGTCGGTGCGGCACATATCGTGCAGCAGGCATGCCGCGCGCAGAAGCTCGCGATTGCAGCTTATGCCGCCCTGCTCGACTATGCGTTCGGCTCCGTGCGCTACCGCGCGGCAGTGCGCGATGACCTCTTCGGGAGTTTTGCAGCAGCGATAGTATTCTTCGATCTCATCGTCGCCGGGCGTGAGCACCGCGCGCGTGCCGGCGATGGCTCGGTTTATCGTATTTCCGTCGCATATGAGCGAGACTATGCTCGCACAAGGCACGGGGATCGAGAACATATCCTCGTCGTGACCGCCATAATGGTGCAGCCAGCCGCGTATCACTCCGCTGTGGGATATTATTGCTATATTGCCGTCGTTTGACTCCATGATGCTTTTAAGAGCATCGTCAAAGCGCTCGGACGCGTGAAGGAAGCTCTCGCCTCCCGGCGGCGCGACGCTGCTCATGTTCTCGCCCCTGGCTTCGTACAGCTCCGGCCAGCGCTCGCGTATCTCGGCAAAGCTCAGGCCTTCCCAGCGCCCTACCGACACCTCGCGCAGCGCCTCGTCGGTGATGATCTCGATCTTTCCGCCGGACATCAGCTCTGCGGTCTTTACGCATCTTCCGCTCGGGCTTGCTGCGATCAGGCTTATTCCCCTCTCCTGCGCCCAGCTCCTCAATTGACGAGCCTGCTTTTCGCCGCGCACACTCAGGGGATATTCTGCGCTGCTGTAGCAGCGTTTTTCGTTTCCCGGCACCTGTACCTCACCGTGCCGAATAAGGTATACATATCTCATAGCTTTTCTTATATTGGCTTGCGCAAAACAGCGCTGCCGTGCATATCGCACACAGGCATCGGAACGATGCGGTTTTCAGAGCAGAAGTCATCTACCGCTCTGCGCACTCCGCGAAACTGCGTGCTGTTATAGTCGTGTATCATGATCGCGCCTCCGGCGGACAATCTGTCCCAGAAAAGGGGCAGCGCCGCGGCAGTCGGCGCATAGAGATCCGCGTCGATCGAAACGAACGCAAAGCGCAGATCTTCGCAGCCTTTGAACGTATCCGGGAAAAATCCCTTGTGGAACACGGCCTTTTCACGGAAAAACAGGCGCTTATCAACGCCGTCCTTGGCCGTGTCTCCGAAATCGCCGGCTTTGGCTCCGGAATAGGAGTTTTCGCGCTCGGCCGCAATGTCGCGCTCGTCAAAGCCGTCAAAGGTATCAAAAAGGTGCAGCCGCCGCTCGCTGAAAGCGAGGTTTAAAAGCACCGCGAAATCGCCGCGGTAAACGCCAAGCTCGGCAACGTCACCGGGCACGCCCGAAGCATTTATCTGCTCGGCGATAAGGCGCATCGTAGCTGTGCGCGCATCAAAAATTTTAAGGCTTGCAGGCGTTATTATCTCGCCGTTAAAGCCGATATCCTCAAGCTGTCGGCGCATCTGCGCCTCGCGCTCGGGATCGAGCACGCACAGGCAGAACGTATCCGGCGCGCTGATAAGGCTGTTTTCGGGTGAAGTCACCGGAATGCCGGCAAGCTCCGTTTCCCATTTTTCCGGGGAATTATCCGCTGCGCAGACGATCATATAATCGGGGCCGAGCAATCTTGCGGTCATTGCTCCGACCTGTCCTGCGCCGAAAAGAACCACTTTTTTCATTGCTCATCCTCCACATTCAGGAATTGCGCTCTCGGCGATTTGCCTCGTCGTTGTATTCCTCGGCCATTTCCTCGACCGTTTTTATGAAAAGCGGCAGCGCCGGGTTCTGATTCTTCGACGAATACAGCCAGGCCGATTCAAACGTCAGCGGCGCTTCGAGCCTGATAAAGCGGAAGTTTTCCGTGTTCATCTGTTCTTTTTCCGAGAGCGGAACTATGTTGCCGCCCATATTTGCAGCCACCATGAAGGTCGCAACATCCTGCTCGGGGACATAGATAACATGCTCCGGCTCTATTCCGGCATCGCGGAAATAGTTAAGATAGAGCTTTGTGATATAATCCTCCACCTTGGGGATGCCGCCCCAGAACGTCACATACTCGGAAAGCTCTTTCCTTCCGACGCTCTTTTTTTCGGCAAGCGGATGCTCTCTGTGTACCATAAGGCAATGGTCGTTGCAGATAGAGCCTGCCTTGCGTATCTTGTTGTTGAGAACGAAATACTGCGGCAGGTCGAATACAAAATCGATTTCTCCGCTGCTGAGCTCCTCATACTTCTTATCGCGTTCCACCTGACGTGGGATCACCTGGATATCCGGATGCTCGGCTGTGAATCTGCGTATAACTGCCGCCTTGTAAGATGTCTGCATGAGACCTTCAATGCCTATGGTGATGAACAGGCGTTTACCTTTATGCGTCGAAACGGCACGGTCAAGAGCATCGTCAAATCCGGTAAGCAGCTTTACGCAGTCAACATAAAAGCTCTGACCTGCGTCGGTGAAGGACACCTTTCTTGTGCTTCTCTCGAAAAGCGGAAAGCCCAGCTCATCTTCAAGAGCTTTTATCTGCATGCTGATCGCAGACTGAGCCACGCCGCACTCTTCGGCCGCCTTTGTAAAGCTCATATTTCGCGCAACGGCACAGAATATCTCAATTCGGTCAAGCTTCATTGTAACCTCCCGAGCATTGATTATATAATGATATAATTATACATGGATTAATACGAAAAGTAAATAGGATTTGACAAAAAAATATCTTATAAACTTTCTGTGAAAGGGTCAGAGTCGAAGGACAGTGACCCTTTTTTGTCGTTTTATTTGAGAAAAACCTTTGCGTCAACGGGGCGAACGGGGGCGCGCTTTGTGTCCGGCAGCAGCTCGCTCACCGGTATTCCGGTCTTTTCGGAAATGATCTGCGCA